>Ga0213865_10002170_pt1 | contig 12453 bp, 12 predicted proteins | sample PICome_6_FD_160100 | JGI IMG/M metagenome (GOLD analysis project Ga0213865, IMG submission 160100) | Coastal seawater microbial communities near Pivers Island, North Carolina, United States - PICO282 | ecosystem: Environmental > Aquatic > Marine > Coastal | place: USA: North Carolina...
CTGGACGTCACCATCGACCACGCCCTCGTGGGGGCAGCGCTCCTGGTGGGCCTCAGGGGGCTTGGCCAGTCCGAGCGGGCCCGGGAGATCGCCGGGCTCGTTGTCGGCCTCGCGTCGGTCCTGCTGGGCGTCGCCTTCTCCTGGATCAACGCCGTCATCCTGAACCACTTCAGCACCGGCGACGTCATCACCCTCGACCTGGAACGCATGCAGTCCAGGGACCTCACCGTGGCCTGGGCCTGGACGGCCTTCGCCGTCGCCCTGCTCACGGTCGGCGTCCGCCGCCGGGTCAGCGGCCTGCGCTGGGCGAGCCTGGTGGTCCTGGTGGCCACGGTCCTCAAGGTCTTCCTCTACGACCTGGGCGCCCTCGAGGGGCTCGCGCGCGTGGGCTCCTTCCTGGGCCTCGCGGTCTGCCTGCTCGGCGTTTCTCTGCTCTACGGCAAGGTCCTCGGGCAGGACCCCGGGCGCGACGGGCCCGGGGGCGATAACCTGCTCCCCCATGACGACGAGGTCCCAGAGTCCGACGCAGGAGGAGTGGCGCCGTGAGGTCGAGCTGGCGCTCGGCCCCGATCGGTCGTTCGAGCGCGCCCTCGTGACCAGGACGCTCGAGGGGATCGACGTCGAGCCGCTCCACTCCGGGTCCCCCGGAGCGCCCGCCACGGACGCGGGTGAGGTCACCCCGCGGGGAGGCGGGTGGGCCGTGGCCCAACGCGTCGACCACCCGTCACCGGAGGTCTCCAACCGTCAGCTGCTCGAGGACCTCGCGGGCGGCTCGACCGGCCTCTCGATCGAGCTCGATCCCGGGACGGCCGGGCCCCCAGGGGACGGTGGACCGCGCGGCGTGCGGGTCCGCTGGCTCCACGACCTCGACCAGCTGCTGGCGGGCGTCTATCTGGACGCCGTCCCGATCGCCTTCGGGACGAGCGCGAACGGGCTCCCCCTCGCGGCGACGTTCGGCGCGCTCTGCGAGGAGCGCGCCGTCGACCTCGGCGCCGTCGAGGCGCACCTCGGCATGGACGCCGTCGCGACCCTCGCGGCCCGCGGCGCCCTGCCCGGAGACCTGGAGGATGCCCGCAAGGAGGCGAGCGCCCTCGCCCGCGGAGTTGCCGATCGCATGCCTCGCTCAAGGGCCCTCGCCGTCGACGCGTCGCCGTGGTCCCGGGCGGGCGGCCACGCGGTCCAGGAGCTGGGGTTCGCGCTCGCCGCCTACGCCGAGACCCTCCGGGCGCTGGTCGAGGACGGACTCTCCGTCGAGGACGCGGACCGCCAGTTCGTCTGGCGCATGGACGTGGGCCACGACCTCATCACCGAGGTCTCCAAGCTGCGAGCCCTGCGACTCCTGCACGCCAAGGCCCTCGGCGCCTGGGGCGTGGAGAGCGCACCGCCGCTGGTGCTCCACGTCACCACCTCGCCCCGCGGGCTCGCACGAAGGGACCCCTGGACCAACATGCTCCGCACGACCCTCGGCGCCTTCGCGGCGGCGGTGGGCGGCGCCGACCTGATCACGACCTTGCCCTTCGACACCGCGCTCGGTGAGCCCGGTGCGCTCGGCCGGCGGAACGCGCGGAACCTGCAGCTCGTCCTCGCCCGCGAGGCACGCCTCGATCACGTGGGCGATCCCGCGCGCGGCGCCCACGCCTTTGAGGCGCGGACGGACGCCCTGGCCCGGCGAGCCTGGGCGCTCATGCAGGAGACCGAGGAGGCCGGCGGGCTGGCCGCCGCCCTGACGTCCGGGCGACTGGCGACGGCCCTCTCCGCGTCGAGGCACGACCTGGACTCCCAGATCCACACCCGCCGCCGACCCCTCGTCGGGGTGTCCGTCTTCCCCCCGACGGACGAGGCGCCCACCGCCCAGGGCTCCGCGGAGGACCCCGGCGCGCCCGCCCGGGCCGCGCGCCTGGCCGCCCGCGGAGACGTGGTGCTGGGCCCCATCGACGGCCTCGATCACGGGCTCCGCGCCGCCGCGGCCGGCGCCACCCTCGAGGAGCTCGGCGACGGGCTCGTGCGCGGCGCCCCCCTCACCGTCGACCCCCTCCCGTCGATCCGGGAGGCCGCGGCCTTCGAGGACCTCGCGGAGGGCCCCGCCCTGCCCGCGTTCCTGGCCTGTCTCGGTCCGCTCGCCGCCCACGGCCCCCGCAGCCAGTTCGCCGGAGACCTCCTCCGGGCGGGCGGCTTCGAGGTGTTCAGCTCCACGCCGGGCGAGAGCGTCGACGAGATCGCCGCCGAGCTCGCCGCCTCCGGCGCCCGGGTCGCGTGCCTCTGCGCCGCCGACGCCGACCTCGAGGAGGACGGAGAGGCCGCCTGCGCCGCGCTCCGCGCGGCCGGCGCCGCCGCCGTGGTCCTCGCTCGCCGGCCGTCGGACGCCGACGGTCCCCTGCTCGCAGCGGGGCTCCACGGCCACCTCCACGCTGGCAGCAACGCGGTGGCACTCCTGGGCGAGCTCCGCGAGGCGGCCGCCGCGTCCCCCACTCCGGAGGCCGCAGGATGACCACAGCCCCCGACCTCACCGGGCTCGACTTCGATCAGGCCCACGCCGCGTCCACCCACCGCCCGCCCGCTTCACCCTCCCCCTGGAGCACACCGGAGGGCCTGGACGTCGCGCCGACCTACGGCGTGGGCGAGCGGTCCCCCGCGGGCTCGATGCCCGGCTTCCCGCCGTTCATCCGCGGACCGTACTCCACGATGTACGTGCGGCGCCCCTGGACCATCCGGCAGTACGCGGGGTTCAGCACGGCCGAGCAGTCGAACGCGTTCTACCGCCGGAACCTCGAGGCCGGGCAGAAGGGCCTCTCCATCGCGTTCGACCTCGCCACCCATCGCGGCTACGACTCCGACCACCCCCGGGTGGTCGGCGACGTCGGGATGGCCGGCGTGGCCATCGACTCCATCCTCGACATGGAGGTGCTCTTCGACCGGATCCCCCTGGACCGGATGAGCGTCTCCATGACGATGAACGGAGCCGTGCTCCCCATCCTCGCGCTCTACGTCGTCGCGGCGGAGGAGCAGGGCGTCGCGCCGGCGAAGCTCAGCGGGACCATCCAGAACGACATCCTCAAGGAGTTCATGGTCCGCAACACGTACATCTATCCGCCGGCGCCCTCGATGGAGTGCGTGGCGGACGTGTTCCGGTTCACCTCGCAGCACATGCCGCGATTCAACTCCATCTCGATCAGCGGCTACCACATGCAGGAGGCGGGCGCGACGCTCGATCTCGAGCTGGGGTACACCCTCGCCGATGGGATCGAGTACGTGCGCAAGGGGATCGAGGCGGGACTCGCGGTCGACGATTTCGCGCCGAGGCTGAGCTTCTTCTTCGCCATCGGGATGAACCCCTTCATGGAGGTCGCCAAGCTGCGCGCCGCGCGACAGATCTGGGCCGAGCGCATGCAGGGCTTCGAGCCCAAGAACCCGAAGTCCCTGACCCTGCGCACCCACTGCCAGACCTCCGGCTGGTCGCTCACGGCCCAGGACGTCTACAACAACGTGCCGCGCACAATGACCGAGGCGCTGGCGGCCGCGCTCGGAGGGACCCAGAGCCTGCACACCAACTCCCTGGACGAGGCCCTCGCGCTGCCCACCGACTTCAGCGCCCGGATCGCGCGTAACACCCAGCTCGTCCTCCAGCAGGAGAGCGGCATCACCCGCACGGTCGACCCGCTGGGCGGCAGCCACTACGTGGAGCAGCTCACCCGGGACCTCAAGGCCCGCGCCGACGCGCACATCGACGAGGTCGAGGCCCTCGGCGGCATGACCCGCGCCATCGAGGACGGACTCCCCAAGCTGCGGATCGAGGAGGCCGCCGCCCGGGCCCAGGCGCGCATCGACTCCGGGGTCCAACCGATCATCGGCGTCAACGAGCACCGGCCCGAGCACGAGGAGGACGTCCCGGTCCTCTCCATCGACAACGCTCAGGTCCGCGCGGCCCAGCTGAGCCGGCTGGAACAACTCCGCCGCGACCGGGACCCCGAGGCGGTGGCGCGCGCCCTGGCCGCGCTCACGAGCGCCGCCCACAAGGTCCAGGGGGGCGAGCCACGGACCGACGACGAGAACCTGCTCAGCCTGTCGATCGAGGCCGCCCGGTGTCGGGCGACGGTCGGCGAGATCTCCTCCGCCATGGAGGAGGCCTTCGGGCGTCACCGCGCGACGATCCGGGCCGTCTCCGGCGTTTACCGATCCGAGATGAAGGACAGCAACGAGAACGTGGACGGCGCCCGGAGCGCCGCGGAGGAGTTCCTCAAGGCCACCGGTCGGCGCCCCAGGCTGCTGGTGGCGAAGATGGGTCAGGACGGCCACGACCGCGGCCAGAAGGTCATCGCCACCGCCTTCGCCGACCTCGGCTGGGACGTGGACATCGGCTCGCTCTTCCAGACGCCGGAGGAGACCGCCCGGCAGGCGGTCGAGAACGACGTGCACGTCATCGGGGCCTCCTCCCTGGCGGCGGGACACCTCACGCTCGTCCCTGCCCTCCGCAGGGAGCTCGCCCGCCTCGGCCGGGAGGACATCCTCGTCGTGGTCGGGGGCGTGATCCCGCCCCAGGACGTCCCGGCCCTGCTCGAGATGGGCGCCGCCGCCGTCTTCGGCCCGGGGACGGTGATCACCGAGGCAGCGGTCACCCTGATCGAGACGCTCCGCGGCTGAGCCCCCGCCTCCAGGGCGCTCGCGCGCCCTTTGATGAGGGGAGCCTTAGAAGGTCGGCGCCGCGGCCCGCAGGGCCTTGAGATCCGTGCTCTCCTTGCCGAAGAGGCCGGAGCCAACGCCCGCCTCGAAGCCCACCATGAAGACTCCGCTCCTGGCCCTCGCCCTGACCCTCGCACCGGTCGCCGCGGCGGCGGCCCCCATGCCCCAGGGCCCCAAGGGCCCGCTCGCGACCCATGTCCCACCCACCGAGCCCGGCATCGCCTGGTTCGGCACCTGGGAGGGCGCCCTCGCTGAGGCGAGGCGGACACAGCGGCCGATCCTCTTCATGTCGGCCGCTCCCCAGTGCCACGAGGTCCCCGGGGTCTGGTGACCTGGCTATCAGCACACCGACAGGAGTGTCCTGTCTGATCCATCCATCGTCGCCGCCTCACGCGAGTTCGTCTGCGTCCGACCGCAGACCTACGAGGACGCGGCCGAGGCCAAGGTCCTCTCCTACGTCTTCGCCGGTCGCGGCGGCCTCGAGAACACCTCCTTCGCCCTCCTGGACCCCGACGGCAAGAAGCTCACCCGCGGATCCAGGTCCCCGTCCATGACCTACGGCTCCACGGAGGAGTTCCAGGGAGCCTTGACGCGCATCAGCGCCCGCTACGAGCCGAAGGCCCGGCCCATCGAGGGCCTGCCCACGCTCCGCGACCTGCGGCTGTCCCTCAACGTGGCCGCTGCCGACATGCGACCCTTGATCGTGCTGCGCGCGGACAAGCCTGCCGATCGGGCGCGCCTGACCGCGGCCGTGGCCAAGCTCGCCTGGAGAGAGGAGTGGGTGGGCCGCTTCCACTTCGTCGTGCTCGATTCGAAGGAGACCTTCGAGGGGCTCGCCCCCGGGGAGGGAATCACGGTGGTCCAGCCGGACCCCTACGGCCTCGGTGGAGACGTGCTCGCCACGCGCGGCCTCACCTCGACCACTCCGGAATTCGCCGCGACCCTGGCCGCGGGCGTGAAGGCCTTCGAGGCCGCCGAGAGGGACCACGACGATCACATCCGCGAGGCCCGCAAGCGCGGCATCCGCTGGGAGACCGCGATCCCCGTGACGGACTCCCACGGGCCACGGAGGCGCGGCGAAGAGGGCCGACGCCGCGACGGACCCCGGCGCCGGCGCGACCGATAGGCGCCGGCGAGGGTGCGGTTCACCGCAGGTCGTAGATGGGCTCGCCCGTGTCCAGCATGTTCAGGGCCAGGACGATGAGCAGGAACACCACGATCGGAGCGGCGATCCAGATCCAGTTCTCGCGAAGCAACTTCATGGGTGAGGCGGCGGCGCCGCCGCGCGGGTGAGTCTAGCGCCCCGAACAGGGCGAGGGCACGACGTCCCTCGCAGGCGGATTCGACCGGTGAAGGCTGGGTCTCGGCGCCGCCAGGCGGCATGAATGGGTCCATGAGACTCGCCCCCTGCTCGCTGCTCCTCGGAGCCCTCCTCATCCAGACGGCGTCCGGCCAGGCGACCGGCGCTCGCCTGCTCTCGCTCGGGGGCGCGGGCACGGCCGCGGCCCGCGCCCAGAACTCCGCCTTCGTCAACCCTGCCCTCGCCCAGCGGGCCAGGGCGTCGGATCGGATCGAGCTCACGGCGCCCGTGCTCACCGTCATCGCCGCGGACGAGTCCGACCTGCGCCGGGACATCGAGAGGCTGCAGGACTCCATCGACGCCCTCCAGGCTGGGCTCGGTGGCCCGAACGAGGCGGCCCTCCGGAGCAGCCTCAGCGGCGACCTCTCCGCCATCGACGGCGCGGAGGTCTTCGGGGACGCTGGGATCGGAGCGTCCTTCGTGCTGCCGCGCGGGTCCGTGAGCCTCGGATTGACGTGGCGCAGCTTCGTGGACCTCCGGGGGGTGACGTCCATCGACCCGGCGGACTTCACGACCATCAACAACACCGCCAATCCACTCGACCTCGACCAGCTCGCGTCCGAGGTGCTGGTCCCCTCCGTCCGCGTCGACGAGATCGGGTTCACCTTCGCCACGGACTTCTCCCTCTTCGGGCTCCCGAGCTCCGCGGGGGTCACGCCGAAGTTCCAGTCCGTGGAGAGCCGGCTCTACGCCGTCTCGGTGTCCCAGGCCGACCAGTCCGACGTCCTCTCGGACCTGGGGGACGGGGAGGTACGACGGGATGACATCGGCAACGTGGACGTTGGCGTCGCCGTGGACCTGACCCCGAAGATCCGCGCAGGGCTCTCGACCAGGAACCTCCTCCGGCACACCTTCGACGCGCCCACGGTCGCCGGCAGGGAATTCGCCTACGAGCTCGAGCCGCTGACCACCGCGGGCGTCGCATACGGCGAGAACGGCTGGATGCTGACGGCGGACCTGGACCTGAACTCCACCAGCCGCTTCGAGGGTCTGGCCGACTCTCGCTTCCTGCGCATCGGCGGTGAGCTGAGCCTGGGGACTCCCCTGGCCATGCGGGGGATGCCGGGACACCCGCACCTGAGCGACCTCGAAGGCAACATGAACGACGCCGTCGTCGTCCGCGCCGGCTTCACCACGGACCTGGAGTCGACCCAGCAAGACCTCTGGAGCCTCGGGGTGTCGTTTCCCACCTACCTCCAGGCCCCCCTCGAGTTCACACTGGCGGTCGGCACCGAGGCCTTCGGGGCCGCCCTGCAGTTCGGCTGGTCCATCTGACTGGCCGGCCCTGTTCCACCCACAACCCTCGCAAGCGACCCATGATCACCCCCATCGAAGGCCTCCCGGAAGGCGTGCTCGGCTTTGACATCGGCGACAAGATCACGACCTCCGACTACGAGGACATCCTCGGCCCGGCGATCTGGGCCCAGGCCGAGGCTGGCAACGGCGTACGCGCCGTCGTCCGCCTCTCCCAGTGCCCCTCCATGTCGGCCGGCGCCATGTGGGACGACATCAAGCTCGCCACCGCGTACTGCGGTCAGTGGCGCCGGATCGCCATGCTCGCCGACGCGTCCTGGATCAAGGCGTCGATCCGCGTGACCAACTTCATGATGCCGGGCCAGTTCCGCGCCTTCGGCCTCGACCAGTTCGACGAGGCGGTGGAGTGGGCCGCCAGCGAGGACGGCGGCCTGCACGTGACGCTCTCGGAGACGCTCCCTCGGATCGCCACGCTCGAACCGGGTGGCCGCCTCACGAAGGAGGACTTCGAGGACGCCGCCGCTGCGATCGACCCCGTCATCGAGGAGGAAGGGGATCTCGCGGGGATCCTCATCGCCACCAAGTCGATCCCCGGGTGGACCTCCTTCGGCTCCTTCCTGGCCCACCTGCGCTTCGCCAAGGACCACCACCAGCACGTCAAGCGCATCGCCGTCTGCTCCGACAGCTCGGCCGCCCAGCACCTGCCCTCTCTTGGCAAGCACTTCGTCTCGGCGGAGGTGAAGTCGTTCGACTTCGACGACCGAGAGGACGCGCTGGAGTGGCTGCGATCGGGCGACTGACCTCGGCCGCGGGGTTCAGACCCGCTTGCCGACGATGATCTCGTGGCGCGTCCCCTTCCGACGGGGGCGCGCGTAGGAGCGGTGCCTCGAGACCTCGAAGCCGCCCCGCCCCAGGGCCGCTGCGAACTCGGGCTCCTCGCTGCTGCACCAGAAGGCGACCCGCCCCCCGGGGCGCAGCGTCTCCCGGACCATGCGGATCCCGGCGCGACCATAGAGCGTCCGGTTCTGGCGATCGACCATCGGGGCCGGACCGTTGTCGATGTCGAGCATCAGCGCCGACAGTGCTCCGCCGTAGCGCGGCAGGACCTTGGTCACGTCTCCCCGGATCAGCTTCGTCCGGGGGTCCCCGAGGGGGTCTCCAGCGTGCGAGCCAGCCGGACCGAGGTTCCACTCGACGACCGCGTCCAGGAGCTCCACCTGGATCGCCCGCCCGCCCTCAGGGAGCAGGTCCAACGCCCTGCGAAGCGTGAAGCCCAGCCCGAGGCCGCCGATCAGCACGAGCGCGCCAGGCTCCAGACCGTCGCAGACGTGTTGCGCCAGCTCCTCCTCGGAGTTGTGCTGCCGGGAGGTCATCAGCGCGCGCTTGCCCGCCACGATCTCGTGGTGGCCGTCGTGCTCGAAGAGCTCCAACTCCGTCCCGTCCGGCGTCTTCGCCCTTCCTACCCGTTCCCTCGGCTTCATGGGCGCACCCTAACCGCCCGTCCCCCGGACCCGCGAGGAGAGGCGGTATTCATGGGCCTCGAGGCAACAAGCGCGCCAGGAACGACGGCGGCCCCCTGGCGAATCGATCGCCAGGAGGCCGCTGTACGTGCCTGGGCCAGACCTACTCGAAGGTGACGCTCGTGGCGCTCGAGAAGTTACTCGTCGGCTGCGGGTTCGAGTCGCGGAACCAGGTCTGGAAGTTCCACGTCTGCCCCGCGAGGACCGCGCCGTTGTAGGGCGGCGGGAACGACGTGAGGTCGACCAGGACCTCCTTCGCACCGCTGGCTCCGCTGTTGAACAGGGTCGCCTCCATCCTCAGCGCCGAGCCGGAGATGCAGAGCGTGCCCTGACCTCCGCCAGCGCCCGGCGTGAAGCCCTGGCTCTGGGAGGCCACGATCATGCCGATCGTGTTCGCGGGCATCCGCGTGGTGCGAATCCGCAGGTCATTCTCCGCGACGTCCTCGAAGCCGATGGCGTTGATACGAGCCCAGTCGCCGCCCGAGTGCTGGGCTGCCGGCGTGCAGTAGTTGTCTCCGATGTACTTCGGCGAGAGCGGAGTGGAGAGCGAGGTCCCGCCCGGGGTGCCAGGGAGGAACAGGTGAATCCGGTCCATCATGAAGCCGCGGCTCCGCGCCGAGAACTGCAGCGTGTTGAGCCCGACGTTGATGTCGAAGTTAGCGTTGGTGTACTGCGGGCCCGGAAGCTCGAAGCGTGACTCCCAGTTCCAGTTCCCCGGCGTGTTGGGGTTGTTGGAGAACATCTTGATCCAGGGCCCGTTGTTCATCCGGATCCAGGTGTCGTTCTCCTCGGTCGGGTTGGCGTTGTCGTGGCGGTTACGGAGCTTGACGCTGTAGTTCCCCGCGTTGGTGGCGACGATCTGGTAGGTCAGCACAGCCGTCCCGGGACTGTTGAAGAAGTTCGGCCCGTTCCAGCGAAGGAAGCCGTCGCCGCTGAAGCCGGTGGGCGTGCTCGGAGTCGCCCAGCCGTTGGGGCCCTCGTCCTCGATCTCGATGGCGATCATCCCGCCGGTCTCGAGGTACTGGGCAGAAGCAGTTTCGATGGTGGCCAGGGGTGCGATCACGGCAGCAACGAGCGCCGTGCGCATGAACCCCTGAACCCTTGCGGTGAGAGTCATGGTGCAGATACGGAAGGTGTGTCGGAAACCAAGGGCGTGAGCACGGCCAGCGAAGCGGATTCTGGCCGTCGCCCTGGGCCGGAGAGGATACTGGTGGTGCCCCAGCCCTCCACCGTTCGGGCCGACTTCCTCGCTATCGCCCAGGCCGCGGGCGCCTAAGCCCCCCCCAGAAAAGGGCTCCCCGCGATGGCGAGAGGGCGACCGCGGGGCGGATCTTTGGTCCACTTGGCCCGTGTCCGCCCCCGTCGACGACCGCCCCGAGAGTTCCACGAGCGCCACGCCCTGGTGGGTCTACCTGGTGCGACGAGCGGACGATGCCATCTACACCGGCATCGCGACCGACGTGGAGCGGAGGTTCGCCGAACACCGTGAGGGTCGTGGGGCGAAAGCCCTGAGGGGCCGCGGCCCCCTTGTGCTGCTCGCCTCCAGCCCGGCGGGAGACCGCTCGAGGGCCCAGCGAATCGAGACGCGGATCAAGCGGCTACCCAAGCACGCGAAGGAGGAGCTCGCGACCAGCGACGAGCTGCTCGCCGCCTTCATCGAGTCCGCCGAGGATGCAAACGGCGACGAGGGAGCCCTCTGACCCGTCGCGCGTAAGCTGTTCCCCATGGCGACCACGGACCGACCTCGACGCCGCGTCATCGTCGTGGGCGCGGGCGCCCTCGGCGGGTGGACGGCGCTGCACCTCGCCAGGCGAGGCTGCAGGGTGACCCTCGTCGATGCTTGGGGTCCCGGGAACGGGCGAGCGAGCTCCGGCGGTGAGACCCGGGTGATTCGGCGTGGGTACGGGCATCGCAGCCACTACGTCCCCCTCGTGACCCGCGCGCTCGAGCTCTGGCGCGAGCTCGAGGCGTCGGCGGGGGTCCCGCTCCTTGATCGCAGAGGCGTCCTTTGGATGGCGGGTCAGCCCGCTGCGTTCGAGCAGGAGTCCATGGAGGCCTTCCGCGCCGAGGGCGTGCCCTTCGAAGAGCTGGACCGGTACGGCCTCCAGCGCCGCTTCCCCTCGATGAACTTCGAGGACATCCCCTGGGCCATGTTCGAGCCCGACGCCGGCGCGCTCTTCGCCCGCCGGGGCTGTGAGGTCGTGTGGGATGCCGTCCAGGAAGCCGGCGGAGAGACCCTCGTCGCCACCGCCCGACCTGTCCTCGACTCGGCCGGGACCTGCCAGGGCGTCCAGCTCGCGGACGGGAGCACGCTCGTGGCCGAGGTCACGGTCTTCGCCGCCGGCCCGTGGATGCCCGAGCTCTTCCCCGAGGCCCTCGGCTCCCGGCTCGAGGTCACCCGTCAGGACGTGTTCTCCTTCGGACCGCCTCCCGGCGCGGGCGCGCACCTGCGCCTGCCGGTCTGGGCCGAGCACGCCACGGACCTCTTCGGAGACGACAGCTTCTGGTACGGGATCCCCGACGGTTTGAGCCGAGGGTTCAAGCTCGGCGAGGACACGCCTGGCGGGCCCTGGGATCCAACCCACGGCGAGCGCGTGGTGAACCCCGAGCGCCTCGCCCGCGCCCGCGCCTACCTGGCTCACCGCTTCCCGGCGCTGGCGGACGCCCCGCTCATCGACGCCCGCGTCTGCCAGTACACGATGAGGAAGGACTCGGAGCTCCTGGTGGATCGCCACCCGGACATCGCAGGCCTGTGGTTGCTGGGCGGCGGCTCCGGCCACGGATACAAGCTGGGGCCCTCGATCGGAGAGGTCGCCGCCGAGGCGATCCACGGGGACGCGGCGCTGCCCGAGCCCCTTCGGGGTCTCGGGCTCCTCGGCTGAGCGAGGGTCGCGACCTCAGTCGTTGAAGACGAAGAAGCCCACACCGCCGGGCTCGCGGAGGATGACGTTCTCTGCCGGCGCGCCGTCCCTGGCCCCCACCTCCTCGAAGACCTCGAGCCCCGTGGCGCGAATGGACTCGAGCACCTCCGGGTTGCGGTCTCCATTGAAGTAGGTGAACGAGGGGTTCGCGAAGGAGTGCGGGCAGACCAGGGGCCCCATCAGGCTGAGGTCCGCCATCCCCGGCCTCCGCAGGGTCACCCACCCCTGATCGGCTCCGCCGGCTGCGACCTGCACCCCCAGCAGATCGCCCCAGAAGGCCACGGACCGCGAGAGGCTCGGGGTCTCGAGCGAGACGCCGGCGAACTGCCCGAGCAACGCGCCACGCGGACCTGGATCGAGGTCGGGGCCCGCGCCGTTCATCACCCAGACCGGGACACCGGAGGGCGCCGTGACGAGCTTCCCCCCCTCGAACGCCACCGCTCCGTGATGCTCGAGGGCCTCCCCGGCCGCCTCCGCGAGAGAGGCGCGCCAGACCCGGACGCCGGCGCGGGCACGCGGTTCGGGATCCACGTCGATCAGGGCCGCCCCGTCGGTCATGAGGCGGGCATTCCCTGCTGACGGCTCGAACCCGAGCCTCGTCAGGAACGCCACCGAGCGGTCGGGGGAGGGGGCGGGCGTGGTCAGGCAGAGGTTCATGGGCTCCCTGGGTGTCGACGACTGGGCAGCCTGGGTCGGCGCCAGGCGCGAGAGTAACCGAGGC
>Ga0213865_10002173_pt1 | contig 12450 bp, 7 predicted proteins | sample PICome_6_FD_160100 | JGI IMG/M metagenome (GOLD analysis project Ga0213865, IMG submission 160100) | Coastal seawater microbial communities near Pivers Island, North Carolina, United States - PICO282 | ecosystem: Environmental > Aquatic > Marine > Coastal | place: USA: North Carolina | collected...
GCTTAGAATAGATGAAGCACAAGGAGATATGGATGCAGCTGATCTGTATGAGGACCTGCGGGAGGAAGACATGTTAGAGATTCTTGGATTGATGCACCACCCTAGAGATGCTGTGTATATGTCGTACGGTACATCTAGTAAGTGCTACAGTGTTAAGGATGAATGGAACAATCTATACTGCTCGTTTGGCGTTACTCCTATTAAAGGTACTAATATCGGAAGTGCTTGGTTATTAGGTACTAGAAGATTACCAAGTATTAAGAAGTTCTTCTTACAGAACTCTAAGGAGCGTATGCAGGAACTACTAGTAGGTTTTGATTACTTAACTAACTTTGTTATGCGTAGTAACACCCTGAGCATTAGATGGTTGGAGTGGTTAGGGGCTGAGTTTAACGATTGTCAGTACGAAAACTATCTGTCATTTATATTAGAGAGGAAGTAATTGTTATGTGTTTACCTTTGGCAGCAATCGGAGCAGCAGCAGGAGTTGCATCAGCAGGACTAACATTTGTTGGTCAGCGTCAGCAAGCTAGACAACAAGCAAGATACCAAGCACAAGCAGCAGCTGCGGAGCGTCAGAGATTCCTACAAGAACAAACTTCTCTTCGTATGCGTCAAGCACAGGAGCAGGAAGCTGTTGGACGAGAACTAGAACAAGTAAGTAAGAAATCACAAGCAGCACTTGCTAGAGCTAGAGTATCAGCTGGAGAAGCTGGTGTAGCAGGTGCATCTGTTCAAGCGTTGATGGATGACTATATGAGACAGGAAGCTGGGTATCGTAGTGCGTTAGCTAGACAACAGGAGCTTGGAGCTTTAGGTACAGGCTTAGGACTTGAACAAGCAGGGTTTGCTACACAACAGCGTCAGATCGGAATTAACCAACCTATCAACAGACCGAATCCTTTAGCTGCTGGACTAAGTGCTCTTCAAGGAGGTCTTAGTGGTTATCGTACAGGTTTGGATATACAAAGTAGGATGCAAAGCTAATGGCTAAGGAACGAGTACAAGTACAAGGACTAGGGGATGTTGCTCCTGGTATTCAGCCTACCATTCAACGAGCAGGTCAGTACGGCATTCAGGTGCAACGAGCTGGTCGTAACAAGTTGATGGATTTAGCGGATGCTTTGTCACAGGTTAATCCTACCCTTCAGCAGTACATCGGAGTAGCAGATCAAGAAGCACAGATATTTGAAGAGGAGCTAGCACGGAAGAGTCCGGAAGAAGTACAAGCCATGCTCAAGCAAACAGAGGGAGAACTAGACAAACAAGTACGACGAGGTACTATGGGTTGGTTGACTTCTCCGTTGAATCAGAAGAGGAAGTTAAGAGCGGTAGGACAAGCTTCTAGTCGTTTGTTGATGGAGCAGGTGTACAATAGGTTGGATAACCCACAAGCAGGGGACGAAGACCTAAGCACATCTGAAGTTATATCACTTGTACAACAAGAGTTTGTTAGCGGTAACGAAGCACTGTCCGGTTCTATGTTTGCACAGGAAGGATTACAGGAAGCAGTTAATCCACAGATACTACCACTTGTTAGACAGTACGACGCACAGAAGAATAGAGTAGCTAAAGGAGAAACAGCGTTTGGTACTACTAGTGTATTCTACGATATAGCTAAAGAAGGTAACAACTTAGGAGACTACGACGATGCTACATCTCAAGCTTTGTTAGGTGCTTGGGAAAATCTCAGTGCTTTTAGTGCAGAGGAACAAAGAAAATACTTTGGTAAAGTTCTAGATAATTTAGCTAGGAACGGAATGGAAGAGAAAGCTGATAGCTTGCTAGAGTGGGCTAAACAGAACCTAAAGATAGGTGCAGCTAAACTAACAGATATAGAAGTAGATTCTTTTGAGACTCGTATAACATCCTTAGCTGAAGCAGCTGAGAAACTAGAAGATAGAGAAAGAGCAGACCAAGTAGAATTAAAATCTGCTGAGTTCAGAGTAGCTTACAATGATTTACAACGCACGGGTACGGGAACTTTTAACGGTCAAGAGTACACAGACTTAGTATCACTACAACAAGCTGCCGAGCAAGCTACTGAGTTTGATGATGATGTTGTAGGTAAAGCAGATTTACAGGAACAAATAGATACTATAGTAAAGACTGATGTTGATCCTGTTACTATGTATGTGAATGAGATATACAGGAATCCATTCGCACAAGGAGCAATCAGAGGTGGTATACAGGAAATAGATAGAGTATTTAATGCTACATTATCTTCATCTGAGTTTGATACCGAGTTGGCTTTATCTGATCCTGAAGTATTAAGAATTAAGTCAGAGTTTGACGCACAATTTCAGGAGACACTGAACCAGGAGTTAAGGCGAATATCACAACTACCTGAAGGTCGTGACCCTATGAGGGCATCCCAATTAGTAGCTGAGTTTATTACTACAGAGAAAGAAAGAATATCTAGAGAGATGGATCGCAAGATTCAGATAAGGCTCGAAAAGATGTCTGAAAGGCAAACTCTTACCGATACTAGGGTAACTGAAAAAGCGGTAGCACCTGAAGATAGTATCTTTGATGATATAGGAGATACACTAGAAAAGACGACACAAGCTAACAATGTGTTACTAAATCTTAACGCTGAAAAAGAAGAGAAGAAAAAAGCGTTAAAGTATTTTAGGAATATTGATTTAAATGAATTAGCTAATATAGCATCAGGTCAAAGAAACAAAGGAAAGCTAGTGCGTTCTTTTGGTCCTTTCGATCCTATTGAGGGTACGGTAGTCGGTAACTATTACACACCTAAAGAAAAAGATGAAGCACTACAAAACTATATGCAAGGTGCTGCTCTCAGTACAGAATTTACTAAACAAGAAGTACTAGATAATGGTGTTACTTCACACGGTGTTAGGTTTGATATTAAACAGATTGACCCAGCTCGTGTTAGGTTATTGACTGACGACGAAATAAACGAAGTCAAAGACATAACCAGTATAAGAAGTAAAAACAAAACATTTCTTAAAGTAAAAGCGTTAGCTAAGAAATTAGGAGCTGACGATGTTTTTGAAGTTATAACAAAGCAACAACGATTACTTAAAGCTTTAGCAGACCTGTAATACTATGGCACTACCAGAAGACAATTTAGAAGAAGAAGAGAACGACTTTTTTGATGTAGCGGGTGATGTATTAGCTGCTCCGTTTCGTGGTATAGAGGGTGCGTTCCAAGGAGCGTACAACCTAGCAGACTACTTAGCATTTGATGTACTTCCTGACTACGACACTCGTTTCCTAGGTACTTCTAAAACTATGGCTGGTGGTGCTGTAGAAGGTATAGCACAATTTGCTACAGGATTCATTCCGTTGTTTGGTGCAGCTGGTAGAGTAGGTGCGTTAGCTAAAGCGGGTACTGCTGCTAAGGCTGTTACGGCAGGTGCTGTTACTGACTTTACTTTCTTTAACGGACAAGAAGCTAGACTATCTAATCTTATACAACAAGTACCAGAGCTACAGAATCCAGTTACTGAGTTCTTAGCTTATGATGAAGATGAGGGTGAGCTAGAGGGACGCATGAAGAATGTGTTGGAAGGTCTAGGTCTTGAAGCTGTAGCTGGTGTGTTTATCAAGTCGCTCAAAGCGATGAAGAAAGCTCGTAAGGTAAAAGAAGAAACAGGCGACGCACAAAAGGTAGCAGATTCTATAACAGAGGATTTAGCAGGTGAGATAGCAGTACCTACTAGAGAAGCTGTTGAAGAACCTTCCACAGAAGCTAGGACTCAATTTAAAGAACTAGGTACAGCTTCACCAAAAGCACAAGAATGGTTGACATCTAAAGGAAAACCAGCTTTAGCTTCTCAAAACGAGCAGGGAATATGGGAACCTCAAGAGTTTTTTCACGCAGGTAGTTTGGGCAAAGAGGGTGAAACTTTTGAAATAGATTTAAGGAAAGGGGCAAGACGAGCACAGGAAGATGCTTTCTTTGTTTCTACTTCACAGGAAGGTGCTAAAGCGTTTGACCCTACGACAGACCCGTTAAAAGTTGCTGTAAATATCAAGAAACCTTGGGACTTTGAAAACCCAGAGCATGTTCAGGATGTAATAGATGCTATAGGTCGTGAAAATTTAACAGACGCACAGATAAGAGGAATTAGTAGGGGGCATATGCTGACTATAGAAAATAACCTCTTAACAACTATAAAGGAAAAAGGTTACGACGGTTTTTTTGTAAAAGAGAATGATATTAAAAATTTAGGTGTATTTGACCCAGCTTCCGTAAAGCTTATCGAAGATCAAGATGTAGTGGGGCGGACTGCTAAAGTTAGCGGAGAGTTTGGAGATACTGCTGATATAACAGGTGGACCTAGTAAGGATATATCTGAAGCACCTAAGCCACTACCTGAGTACAAACCAAACAAACAAGAAGAGTTCTTAAATGCTGTTCCTGAGAAGTTCCGTGGATACGCAGAGGCATTGTTAGACCCTTCAAAGGGTACACCTAGACTACCACAGTTTGCATTGGAGACTGACGGTGATGTTGTTGTACTAAAAGATTTACTAGAGAAATACTACGAAGCTAATCCTGAGAAAGTAACAGTTACAGATGCAGTCACAGATATAGACGAAGCAATCGAAACAACTGTTAAAGCACAAGCTAAAGAAGGAGAAGACGCTGAGAAAGTATTGCGTGATATTCGTATAACACAACAAGCTTACAGAGAACAAGGTAAAGCACTTATACAGAATGTTAGCGAGATCGCAGAAGAAGCGTTTGCTAATGGTTACGGTGATGTATCGGTAGCTAAACTGAAGAATGCTTTCCAACAATTACTTACTGTAGCAGATGTATACCGTAGGATTGGTAGAGAAACAGCTATTACTTTACAAGCTAGAAGAGAAGACTTCGGTAAACGCAAGTTAGGTCTTAGTGAAGCTGAGACTGGTATAGAAGGTATACGAAAAGAGTTTGTTAATAACTCCGGTAACATGAAGCCTGAGCGTATGGTTAAGCTTGTAAGGGAGCATGTCGATCCCAACGATTTAGAAGGTAGTTTAGCCAGGTTGTTAAAGACTGCTAAAAAGGCACAAGGTAAACACTTCTTAGATATGCCTACTGAATACTGGATGAACTCTATATTGAGTGGTCCTAAGACTCAGATGGTTAATATCATGGGTAATGCGTTGACTCAGGTGTGGACTACATTAGAAGCTGTTGCTGGTGGTATAGCCAGTGGTAACACAGATGTAGTAAAAGCTGTATTAGCTTCTTGGTCAGACGGTGAGATGTTTAAGGAAGCAGCTAAGTTCTCAAAGCAAGCATTCAAAGAACAAGACAACTTGTTAGACCCTAGCAATCGTGCGTTTGAAGAAGGACAAAGAGCAGCTATCACAGGTCAAAGGCTACAAGAAGGACCGCTAGGTAATATTGTATCTGACAGTGCTAAAGATTCTATCGATAAGTATGCACAGTTTATAAGACTGCCTAGCAGGTTGTTATTAACTTCTGATGAGTTTTTCAAGCAGTTAGCGTATCGTAGAGCAGCTAGATTAAAAGCAGCTATGTCTGGTATTGAACAAGGCATCCGTGATCCTAGAGATTTAGCAGCTCATATAACAAAGACAGTAGACGGTATTGTTACCGAAGGTGGACGCATGATGTCCGAGGAAGGTCTTGTTAGAGAAGCTGGTATTATAGCAGACAAGAAAGGACTGAAGGGTAAAGACAAAGCAGACTTTATTATTAAGTATAAAGACGACAACTTTAACCCAGACTCCTCCGCTCTGATGCAGTATGCTGCTGAAGAAGCACAGTATCTTACATTTACTAAAGAACTACAGGACAAGACATTAGGTAAAGTATTACAGGAAGCTACGAATAAACTACCATACCTACGCTTAGTTATTCCTTTTGTTAGAACTCCGACTAATATCTTGAAGTTTGCATTTGAGCGTACTCCGTTTGTTATCGCTCTAAAAGAAGAAAGACAAAAGCTACTTACCGAGTTCAACAGTCCTGACCCTATACTAAGAGCTAGAGCTAGAGGAAAAGTTGTTACTGCTGGTGTTACAATGGGAGCTTTAGTAGATGTAGCATTTAACAACAGAGAGTTTATAACCGGAGGTGGTCCTAGTAATGAGCGTGAGAAAGAAGCTCTTATGGCTACTGGTTGGAGACCCTACAGTATTAAGATCGGTGATACATATTTTAGTTATCAAAGACTTGACCCACTTGCTACTCCTCTAGGTGTTGTAGCTGATATAGTTGAAACAGGCGTTAGGGAAGAACAGGATTTCAATGAAAGCTGGGCAGAACACAAAGCTAATGCTTTAATGTTAGCTCTTACTAGGAACGCTACTAACAAATCTTACTTAGCTGGTATTCAGATGTGGGCAGATGCTTTAGGTGATCCTGACCGTTATGTTGAGAAACTAGGTAGAAACTACGCAGGTTCTTTTGTTCCTAATTTAATATCTCAAATGTCTGACTACGATACACAAGCTATCAAAGAAGCTAGGAGTGTAGCAGATGTTATGAAAAAGAAACTAGGTTTCCGTGGCAGCTTGGATACAAAGCGTAATGTTCTAGGAGAAGAGTATCAAGCGGAGCAATGGATGAGTACAGGATTCATCAATCCAATACAACTATCTACTAAGAAAGATGATCCGATCCTTAATGAGATGGCTAGTTTAAACCACGCTTTTAGGCAACCAAGACCAGAGTTAGGCGGGCAGATTGACTTACTTGAATACGAAAACGACAAAGGACAATCAGCACACGACAGACGCTTAGAGTTGTTAAAGACTGTTAAGATCGGTGGTCTTACACTGAGGCAGTCGTTAAACAAACTTATCAAATCAAGGGCTTATCAAAACTTATCTCCTGAGTCTGAGCCTGGTCTACCTAGTCCTAGAATCGGTAAAATAAACAGCTTGTTAACCAAGTACAGAAAAGCTGCATTGCGGTCTACTTTACGGGAATATCCTGAGCTAGATAGACAGTACGCAAACCTCACCAGAGCTAAGGCTGGATTCAGAACTGGCATGCAAAGAGAAGATGTGCTTGAACTCCTAACTCAATAGTTAATAATATATTATCATGGCAAACACCTATGTAGACTACACAGCGACGGCTGGACAGACAGACTTTAATTTTTCCTTTCCGTATCTTGAGAACGATCATGTCGAGGTATTCATCGATGGTGTTGAGTCAACAGCCTTTACTATCTCTCTATCTCCTACCAGAGTTGTACTAGATACGGCAGCTACTGGCGGGGAAACGGTACGAGTAAGAAGAAGCAGCGATCCCACAGAAGACCTAGTAGACTTCGTAAATGGTTCTATATTAACGGAATCTGACTTGGATCGTGCGTATCTACACAACCGTTATCTCAACGAAGAAGCCTACGAAGGTAATACAGCCAGCTTACAAACAGCTAGTGGTAGCACAAACTTTGACGCTAACTTCAATAAGATAATCAATCTTTCACCACCTACTAACTCTTTAGACGCTGCTAATAAGGACTATGTAGACGATAAGTTAGCACTGAGTGGTACAAGTCTTAGCGGTTTTAATAAGTCCACACACACAGGAGACAACGCTACTACTACATTTACTCTTAGCTTTACACCTCAGACAGGTACAGCTTCTGCGTTTCGTGTAGCGATTGATGGTGTGTTGCAGACTCCTGACGATGCGTACACTGTTAATACCAGCACCAATCAAATCACTTTTACATCAGCTCCTCCTACGAATGCAGAGATAGTTGTTATTGCTACAGGCACAGCTCAAGATGTCAATAGCATCGGTGTAACAGCTACAGGCTCAACCACAGCTAGGACTCTTGCTGATCGATTTGCTGATGAAGTAAATGTTAGAGACTTTGGAGCTGTAGGAAACGGTACGGACGATGATACGGATGCTATTCAAGCTGCTATTGATGCTAACTCTTCTATTTACTTCCCTGAAGGTAATTATGTAATAAGTAATAAAACTACATTAACTTATAGATCATCTACTACTGTAAATGTAGGTCTTACCATTCCGTCGGATCGTACTTTAATATTTGCAGGTATAAATACAAAGTTTACTGTAGCTAATTCTACAAGAGCTGTAGTTTTTGCATCGAGTGGTCAGAGTAAGATTTCTTTAAAAGGTTCTTTTAGTATTGAGGGTAACGCTTCAAATCAAACAGACACTGACCTTGTAGGATTTGGTGTTTATTTATTAAATTGTTCAGACATCGAAATAGATACAATCCATGTAAACGAAACAAAAAGTAATACTGTACAAATTATGGGTTGTTCTGATGTTTCTATAAGACACATTCACTCTACAACTACAAGTGCAGGAGGATCAGGAGGTGGTGGACCACAGTTTGAAGATTGTACTAAAGTAACAGCTAGTACATTTAGCGGATATACATTCGATGATTTAGTATCTGTTATTTCGCACGGGTCTACTATAAATGATTTTTCTCTTGGTGAAATTAATGGAGGTTCTGAAAATGCACGGGCATTATTCATGGGTTTGAGCGGTACAGCTACAGGGCAACATAGTATTTTTAATATTACAGCAACTGTTAATTCTTATGATTGTGGAGTAAATGGACTAACATCTGCTGTTGCTATCAATAACGGTGGAATCTATAGGAACATAAATGTAAGTGTGTTTGATCGTTCAAGTTATGCAGCCCTTAGAGTTACACCATACGATGCAACAAACCACGGAACATTGGAGGCTTGTACTTTTAATGTAGTATCCCACAATTCTGATACTCACGCTATTGACTTCACACACGACGACGATGTTAATACAGTAATTAAAAATAACAAACTGAACGCAATAGTTGTAAACCCTAATTACACCGACACTGCTTCATATTCTGCTATTAGAATACAGGGAGGTGACGCTTGGGATGTTCAAGCAAATGTTGATTATCCATCAGGGAAAACAAATGCAACCCACGCTATACAGTTAGGTGCTAGTGGGACATATAGAAAAGTAACAAACAGTATTTTAGGTGGTGTTGTGAATGGTGGTAAACCTAATGTCACTCTTACTGCTGCTGACAATATTAATTTAGATAATCTTATCTGTGTAAATACAGAAGATGCAAACGATATAAGTATCGACCTGACAGCTGCCGCATCAAATACAAGAGTTAGTTCGTTATCCAGAGATGGTGAAATAAACGATGTTGGTACAGGTACTCAAAGGAGTATGTCTAAATTGTTTGCTAGTACAACAGAAGTTTCAAGTAGTTCAACTACACAAACAGATTTAATAAGTTATACACTACCCGCTGATTGGATGGGTAAGACAGGTGTTTTACATTACAAAGCATTAGGTACAATAACAGGTACAGCTGGAACAAAAACAATCGAATTTCATTTCGGAACTCAAGTAAGAACATTATTATCAGAGAGTCTTATTACAACAACTCCTTTAAGCGGAGATTGGATTGGAGATATTTGGGTTTTCCAAGACGGCACAAGAGCGTCTCAGAAACTTATTATTGAGTTTGTTTTAGATGGTTCAATTATTCGAGCGATTTCCACAACAGGTAGTGCTAATACTACAGGAGCTGTGGATATAAAAATTACAGGGCAATGTGGAAACGCTGCTGATAGTATTACTCAAGAAGCGTTGTTTATACAAGGTTCATAATGACCACCTCTTTTAACCTTTAGATAATACGATATGGCAATTACAAAGACAAACAATCGAATGATCGACGGGTCGGTCGTAAATGTAGCGGATTACGGAGCAGTAGGAAACGGTACTACTGATGACACGACTGCTTTTAGAAATGCTTTAGAAGCTGCTGAGAATAAAACATTAGTAATACCTAAGACCGACAACTATTACAGAATCACAGACGGACTAGCTGTTTATAAGAACACAGACATCGAAGGTAACGGTAGTAAAGTTATATTTGAAGCTAAGGAGAATAAGACTTATATAACTGGTTTTCAGCTGGCTAGTAATACTTCTATAAATAATGTAGAAGGACATATTACAACAAACGGTTTTACTGTAACTTATATAGGTGCTTTTATCGATATAGGTTTGTTTTATGGAGTTAATAACAGCATTCGTGGTGATCTATACGCCAGTTATGTTCCTGATATTTCTGCGGATAGTAGCCCTGTAGGTGAGTGGGATGCTCCTCAAAATGTTACCGTAACCAATATTACAGGTGATATATCAGCTTTATCTACCACAAATGAGTACGGTAATTCGTTCATAAGAATGGTAAATTTCGTAAAGAATATAGACATTCAAAACATACATTGTGTAGGGTTCGCTCAGTATGTTGATAAAGCGACTTCTTGGGATGTAACCACAGGAAACAGCGTACTTAATGATAGTAATTTATTTGATGTAGTAAGATTTGAATACGGTAACCAAGTTACTCCTAATGCCCACGCTAGTGGAGAAAACATAAAGGTATCTAATATCTACGGTAAAGGATTAAGAGTTCACGACCATTCAGGTGTTGTCTCTATGGGTAATGCTCACTCGTTTACTGTTAGTAATGTTACAGGAGAATCGACAGGTCAAGTATTTCAATGTGGGTCATCAGGTGATAGTACCAATTTAGATTCTTCAGTATTACGCACTAACGCCACAAACAGAATAGCGGAGAACCTTACAGGCTTAGATTTGTACACTTGGTTTACGGGTGTTCATTATAACGCTGGCGTGAATGTCACACCTTCCGATTACGAAGGTACATCAGCTATCAGTCCTATCAATAATGTTATCGTAAGAAATGTAAACATCACAGGGTTGCTCGACTCTACACAGACACCGTCTTATCCTCAGTATGGTGTGCTACTCGGGGATGATACGTGGGACGGAGACGCTCGTCATGTGAGCCTTGAGAATGTGTTTGTATCTAAATTCAATGTAGGTATTCACTTAGAGAATTGTAATAATGTAAATGTGGATCGAGCAATTTGTACCCACAATAACATTCGTGGTTTATCGGTATCGAGTGCGTCAGGTTATATAGCCAACTCTATTATAATTGAGAACTCCTACTTCAAAGGTAATAACTTATCTTCTGCTACGGATTACACAACGAACAGCGGTGTAGGTGTTTCAGTATTTAGAGGCGATAATATTATATTCAGAGATTGTATTTTCGGAGATAAAGACACAGCTGGCGGTACGGAAACACAATTACACGCTGTATTCTTACGAGACGGTCAGGTTGGTTTTGTTAAGTTTGATAGTTGTTTATTCGCTAATTACGAAGACGCTACTAACAGTTTCGATATAAGAACAAACGCAGCGACTATACAACCAGTAGTGAGAGATTGTAGAAGTGCTTTAACTTCCAGCTTTATACCTAAAGTAAGTAATCAGTTTGTTGGAGTTGATTTAAAAGCGGTTGCTAGTGTTAAATTTACAGCAGCTCCTTCAACTGTGACGATAAGTCAGCAAACTAATATAGCTAGTGCTAGTTATGTTTCAGTGGGTCGTTATACCTTTAGCTTTGATACTGCTATGCCTAATGCTAATTACTATGTAATGCTGACAGGAGGGGGAGGAACTACACCTGAATTTTTTCCTGTTAATTATACAACGAACAATTCTTCGTCACAATTTGAGGTGTATGTAAAAGACGCAGGGGGAGCACAAGCAGATAACAGCGACATAATTACAGGTATCGTTTTCTATGTAAATACGCCTACGGACTTAGGTCACGATATACTATGATCGACTCTCTATCAGGATTTCTTAACACCGCTTTAGCTGTAGCCCTAGGAGTTATTGGTTGGATTATTAAACGCATGGTCGAACGGTTAGATGTCGGTGATAAAAGGCTTACCAAGATAGAGGTGGAGTTAGCTACACAGAGAGAAAGAGACGCTGCTGTTGAAAGTAGAATCGGTAAAGTCGAGTCTGCTATACAGGAGATGAATAACAAATTAGATCGTATGATGGAATTATTAGTGAGGAAATAGATTATGAAGAAAAAGAAACCAGGACTGTATGAGAACATGAATAAGCGTAAGCGTTTAGGTATTAGCCGTAGTAAAAAAGATTCTACAGTCAGTGCTAAAGCGTACGCTAACATGAAGCGTGGATTCCCGAATAAGTAACGATGCCTAAGTCTGTTTCACTATCCCTCGGTAGAGGTGAGAAGTCCCGTAAGGGTGGGCTGACTGCAAAAGGAAGAGCTAAGTACAACAGAGCTACTGGTTCTAACTTGAAAGCTCCTGTAACAGAAAGTAATCCAACTGGTGAGAGGAAGAAACGACAAGAGAACTTTTGTCGCAGGTTTAAAGGTATGCAGGGACCAATGAAAGACAGTAAAGGTAGACCAACAAGAAAAGCTTTAGCGTTGCGTAGATGGAAGTGTTGATATGCCTCGACGAACAGTACAAGCAGTTGATCCGTTATCAGCACAATCACGCACGCTGGCACTAACTTTAAAAGGAGGTGCAGCTTTATCAACTTTAAGAAATGAATTTGAAATAGATAAAGCA
>Ga0213865_10002174_pt1 | contig 12446 bp, 9 predicted proteins | sample PICome_6_FD_160100 | JGI IMG/M metagenome (GOLD analysis project Ga0213865, IMG submission 160100) | Coastal seawater microbial communities near Pivers Island, North Carolina, United States - PICO282 | ecosystem: Environmental > Aquatic > Marine > Coastal | place: USA: North Carolina | collected...
TGTGCGCGTTTGCAACACCCTCATCCTCCCAAGTCTCGGGAGCTGCTGTTTCGTTGGACTGTGGGGAATCAGTACATGTGCCGATAGATCCCATTGGCATTCAGAATTACACATTTGAGTGCACTGTTTCGAATCCAACAGACTACATTGAGAAGGTTGCCATTCAAGTCACCTCGGACGGTATGGCGACAACCGCCCCCGGTGACATATATGTCGAAGCAGGAAATGAGACAACCTTCAGCGTTAGTGTGATGTGGAACCCAGGCATGTATGACGAAGAGCGACAAATTACTGTCCAAGCACAGGTCCAGGAAGTCAACAACCTACCACCGCCCAACACAGCCAGTAGCCAGTACACAGGCACGCTTGACCTTGGCTACAATTATAGCCAAAACGGCTGTTTTACACTCGGAACACTCCCAACTGCTGACTATGTCGTTTTCCAAATGAGAGAAGGTTTTGGGAACATCACGCTGAGCCTCAATCACACTGAGAGCCCAATCACTGCAATGAACTTCCAACTCCTGGTGGCGATGGGTTGCTATGACAACACCACGTTCCACCGGGTGATCGACGATTTCATGATTCAAGGCGGCGATTTCACCAACGGGGATGGTACTGGAGGGCACGCTGCATCATGGCAAGGATATTGTAACGGTCAGTCATCTCAAAACAACTCAACTTGCGATGCCACGGCGTGGACCATTCCCGATGAAACAAACAACCTCACCCACCAACCATTCTCGATTTCAATGGCAAAAACATCTTCACCGAACACAGGATCATCTCAATTCTTTATTGTTGACAACACCACCGCAGGTTGGCTTGATGGCGTTCATACAGTCTTCGGAACGGTTGTGGACGGCCACAGTGTTGTTGAAGCAATTAGTTCAGTGGCTACCGGCTCAAACGACCAGCCCGTAATTGATATCGTGATTCATCATGCCTATCTCGCAAATCAGATTAATTTCGATGAGGATAGTGACGGAATATCAAACGACGATGATAATTGTCCGGGGGTTTACAACCCCAATCAAAACGATACGGACATGGATTCAATCGGAGACCCATGTGACGAGGACATCGACGGCGACGGCGTCAACAATGGAAATGATCAGTTCCCGGCCGATGGAAACGAAACCGCTGATTATGATGGTGATGGAACAGGAGACAATGCGGATGCTGATGATGATAACGACGGCATGAACGACACCTCTGACGCTTTTCCATACAATCAAAACGAAACCACAGACACGGACGGTGATGGTATCGGAGACAACAGCGACGCTGACGATGACGGCGACGGCGTAGCAGACACAACCGACAACTGCCCATACACCGCAAATGCAGACCAAGCAGATGCAGACAACGACGGAATCGGTACGGCATGCGATGGTTTGGAAGAAGAGAACGAAACACCCTCCGTTCCTGCCCTTGGCCTTATCGGCTCGCTTCTTGCCGTTTGCTTTGCACTCGCAGTCAGGAAAAATGACTGAAATCACAGCACACGGATATCGTTCTTCGTAAGAGCCTTCAAGAACAGCCAACCAAGCCCCGATACGGGAGGGTTCAACGTGGCGACGATCAAAGAGCAAATCGAATTGATTCGCGCCGAGATCGACAAGACCCAGAAAAACAAGGCGACCAACGCCCACATTGGGAAGTTGAAGGCCAAGATCGCCCAACTCAAACTGAAGGAGGAAAAGACGGCAGCCCACTCCAAAGCCAGCGGTGGTGGCAAAGGGTTTGAAGTCCGAAAATCCGGTGATGCAACCGTTGCCCTGGTCGGGTTCCCCTCTGTGGGAAAGTCCACCCTCATTTCCAAGGTGACCGACGCCCACTCCGAAGCCGGAGGTTATGCCTTTACCACCCTCACCTGTATCCCCGGCGTCATGGAACATCGGGGTGCAAAAATCCAGATTCTGGACCTGCCTGGTCTCATCAAGGGCGCCGCCGAAGGCAAAGGCCGAGGCCGAGAAATTCTCAACGTGATTCGAAGCGCCGACATGGTGCTCTACATCGTTGACCCGTTCCAAGACGGGCACTTCAACGTCCTTCATCGTGAACTCCACAACGCAGGATTGCGCCTCAACGAAGTCAAGCCGCCCGTGTTCATCAAGCGAACCGACCGAGGTGGTATTGAGGTTCGTAGCACGGTGGAGCAGACCCACCTCACTCATGAGGAAATGGCCGACATCATTCGTTCCTTTGGCTACACGTCGGCCCTGGTGACCCTTCGAGAAGATTCCACGGCCGAGCAAATCGTCGATGCGCTGGCCGGCAACCGTGTCTACGAGAAAGCGGTCATCGCCATCAACAAAATCGACATCGCCACCGAGCATGACATCGCTCGCGCCCGCTCGGCCCTTCCCCAGGAATGGCCCATCATGAACATCTCAGCGTTCAAGGATATTGGGCTCGATGAACTCAAGGATTTCATCTACGACAACCTCGGGTTCATGCGGGTCTTCCTCAAGCCCCAAGGCCAAGAAGCCGACATGGAGGAACCGCTCATTGTCAAAGACGATTCCACAGTGGAGAACATCTGCGTGAAACTCCATCGTGATTTCGTGAGGAAGTTCCGCTTTGCTCGTATTCGTGGACCGAGTGCGAAGTTCGACGATCAGCGTGTGGGGCTTGACCATCAACTCAAGGACGGCGACGTGCTCACGATCGTCGTCAAACGCTGAAGTCCGTGCACAACGAATCCGCTGTTGCGGTTTTCCATGGGCATACGACACGCAAAGACGATGCGGGCTCACTGTTGAAGGAAAAGAGATTCTTGTTCCGCTAACACCGCATAGGTACTTGATTGAAACGTTTGCCGGAGTTGAACATCGTTTTGTTGTTCAGAAACATTGGTTAAGTGCAAAGCGTATTCTTGGCTACCGGGTAGTGTGTCAAAATGAATGCTTTCTTCTGTCACCAAACCAATACCAACCCCGTTTTCAATTGACAGGTAGGCGTGCCAAACGTCATCGGCTCGTGGACATTTATCACGGAATCCATCACCTGCCTTACGCAAAATCTCAAGAAAATTTGGAGGGAATAAGATTCCCGAACAACCGGTCGCTAGATTGAGGTGGCTTGGTCCTTTTATGCCAGCCGGCCACGAATCATAGGGCATTAGCCCATTTTTGTCCTCGGTAAGAACGATTCTATGAGCTCGGTATGCCATGATTGATGTTGGCTCGTATTGTGCAGACTCAAGCATACGTTCCAACCACCAAACTGGATAGAAGATATCGTCGTCTACCACGATGTGGGCGCGGGAAAAGTCCGGCGCATTTCGAATCCACCACTGAATCTTGGTGTGTGGTCCAAGATTTTCCGCCAAATGGATTTCCAAGCCCCGTTTCATCAGTCGCTTCAAAGCTTTGTTCGGGTGCAATACATCTTCCTCTACGTCCAAAAAAAGCATGAACCGTGATGGGAGAATCGTCCCTTTCCCAATTGTTTCGATCACGATGTGAACATCTTTCAAGCGGCGTCCATGGGTTGTCATCGAAATTGTGGGGCCCGTTGGATCAAGGATGGTGGATGATGTGAATCGGTTTCTCAACCCGAGGCGAAAAGATCTGAACCGCATCCGAATAGGCGACAGAAGATTTCGAAGATATGAACGTACATTGGGGATTCGCATGCACATCACCAACGTTAACGATTTGAGGCTCATTCGGGTATGCTTAACCCTTTCTCACCCACGCCTAAGGACGATTTATTTGGCATGTGTCGTTGGATTCTTTTTGATTGGGCGAAGAAGACCATAGCATAAAACGTCCCAAGTAACATACGAAAGTGGAGTCCTGAGATAAAGAAGGAAGGACCTTCAGGATTGAACACTCAAAAAAGACCGGCTGCCCAATTCATCAACCTCTTCATTCCACTTTTTGGATGGCTGTTGATTTGTAACAACCGATGTTTATATTTCTGAGTGTTTCTAAACTCATCCAAATGATAATTCTCTACCAACCCTTTTCGTACATATTTGTTGCATAGTTTGTTGAGATGTGGTATATTGGTGTCGTCAAACACGATGATGGTCTTCTCATGGGATAATTGTAGACAAAGGTCGAGGTCTTTTTTTGCTCCGATCAGACCATGATCACCATCAATATGGATCAAGTCAAATTTCTCATCTTGCTCAATCAATTGTGGTAAACCGACATCATAAGAACTCCCTGGTATGATCCTTAAATCATCAAAATCTTGGTTTATTCTATTGAAGCAGGGAATGACGTATTTGTGCTCATTCAAATCAACGCATGTCATGTCAATTGAAGGAAGAAGCATTTTCATAAATAAGCAACTAAATCCAGCATTAAACCCAATTTCTAGGACTTTTTTGGGCTTTGCACTGTTGATTAAATGATAAAAATTACTTTGTTTATCTTGCATTTCTACGTTTTCAATAAACGTTTGATGCGAACTGTATATGTTCCCTTCAAGTTCAACATTCAACGATTGAATGATCGGCATCAAATTGTGGTTCACGTAGTCTGCCCATTTCGTAAGATGGTCTTGATAAATCTCGACATCATTGGATGAGTCTCCAGGAGTATCAGTAGATTTCAATTGATTTCCCTCCTCGCTTCACTGGCAATCATCCGTATGAACTTCTCCTCACTGATGGATGAAATCGCTCTTTCGGAGTTCAAAAATTCGAACAGATCATTTGTAGCAAGTTGATTTTTCTTGCTTCCTGTGTGCCAGTTTCCCCGATGTTTCCTTGAATGAGACACATCCATCACCAGCATTCAAAATTAACAAGAATCTCATATCTAAACCTACCTATCAGCGTCGAGGAAAGGAGTCAATGAAGTGGTCAAGGCATATCAAAACGGCCAGAACACCATTTTGAAATGCCATCATGATGACCACCATCGACATCAACCAATCACAGAGGTGATTGAACCTCATTGACCTGCTTGAGGGTTCTGTCGGTCTCCTCGGGGTCGATGAAGAGGGCCGCCAGCACCACGAAGGTCTCGAGCACGGCGGCGATGTAGAAGATGGTCTGGTAGTTGTAGCGCTCGGCAAAAATGGGTGCCAACTGGTAGCCGATGATGGCGGAGAGGTTCATCATCGCCATGTAGCCCGTGAATTGCGTCCCGCCAACTTCGGCCCAAGTAACCCGCATCATCAGCGAATAGGCGCAGATGGAGACGATGGCCCAGAGGAAGGTGTGGACGATCCACACGAGCATCATGAACCAGCCCTCACTCCACAGGTTGTCAAACGTGCCCCAGACCAAGGTGGTCAGGGAAGCACTGAGGGCCGCAAACATCAACATGGACTTCCCTCCGAAGCGACGACCGAGTTCACCGCCCGCCATGGCACCCAGCATGGTGACGACGAGGATGATACCGCCCTTGGTGGCGTTGAATTCTTCTTGACTCCACCCCAATTCCTGAAGGAAGAGCAGCGGGAGAATGGGGATGAGAATGAACGCCAGTGAAATGACGAGGCTGACGGCGACCCCGAGTTGGGCGGAGCGGACAGAAAAAGCCGTCCTGATGTTGCCCAAAATCGTGGCAAAGTCACGCACTTCTTCGTCGTTCTCTTTGCTGTCCTCCGCTACCTCAACAGCCTCGCCTTCATCCCACGGGAAGCGCTTCTCGCCGGGTCGCTCTCGCATGAACAACGGCACCATCATGATGATGACGAGAATGGGAATTTGGATGAGGAAGGCCCCTCGAATGCCCACGGTGCCGATGATGGTCCCGAGACCTGCACCGCCGATGACACCGCCCAGCGATTTGGCCGTGAACATGTAGCTGTTGACCCGTTCGAATTCATGGGATTGAAGGACATCGACGGCCAGTGCATCGGTGGAGACGTCCTGCAGTGCCGTGAACACGTTGTAGACGAAGAACAGTGCACCGAGCAAGGAAATGTTGTCGGTCAAATCAGGGACGAGAAGCATGGTGACAAGCAACGCCACCATGCCGGTCTGGGCGATGAGGATCCATGGACGGCGGCGGCCGAGTTCAGGTAGTTGGAAGCGGTCAATGATGGGACCCCACAGGAACTTGAACGACCAAGGCAAGGTACCCAGCGTCAACAGGTAGGCCAGATCGCCGGCGTCTGCGCCTTCAGCGGCAAGGAAGGTCACCATCGTGACGGTGATGAAGCCCCACGGGACACCTTGAGCGACATAGAGGGCCGAGAGGGTGATGACACGTGCCCGATAACTGTCCACGAGTGTCTCGCCGTCCGAGGTGGATTCACCCTCAACGACATCGGTTTCGGGCTCACCGAAATCAAGGTCGAGGTGGAAGCGGTCCCGTTGCTTGGTCGAAACGTACCCAATCAGGCCTACCACAGGAAAAATCCAGGCCGCGAACATGAACAGGGGCAAGGAACCATCACCAACCGCCAAGGTTGAGGCTTCATCGCCGTTTTCGTTGAGGATGGTGAAGTCCAGCACGAGGAGGCTGACGACCGTGGCGACTTCCTCCCCGTCGTCGTTGTTGGAGCACAATGCACCGTTGAAGGCCTCGGCATCGACGGTGATGCTCAGGTCGTAGGTGCCAAGTGCTTCCTCGCCAAAGGCCAGTTGGGACTCGATTTCACTCTTGGTCATCCCTTCAATCACGCCTGAAAGGAGCGAATCATTGTGCCATGTCAGGTTGACATCATGGGAACCGGGATTCTCATCCGAGACGGACAGCGTCCATTCACCCTTGGTGGAGGTGCCGGTGACCGTGTCGGGAGCATTGGCCTCACCTCCTGTGCAGACGGGACCTCCCGAAGATTCATCTTCGCCATAAGTGAGAGAAAACAACACGCCAACCACGTTGCCACCCGCTGACTCAATGGCGTCGGCAAACGGGCTGGATTCAACGGACCACGGCACCGCCTGGCCGTCTTGGTAGTAGGCGGATTTGGCCTCAACCTCGATGGACGTCATCGTGGATTCAACCACATAGGTGCCAGTCGCCTCGTCGGAAGAGCCGCCACCGCTCAAACAGCCTGAGAGGGACGTGAGCACGACCAGCATCAACACGAAGTGAACCGGTCGCATGGTCCGAGGGTCCCTCGGCTGGCCTTCAAGATTGTTCACGAGTGATTCGAGAGCAGAACGTTGAGGTGGAGTGGGCACCATGAGACCTGTGGACGACATGTTCGCCGCTGAGGCCGGCTGCAGACTTGTATCACGCCCCATGCAACCCACAACGCTCAAATGGGCCACAATCAAGGCCAAGCCATGAGGAACCGTCGACTCTTCGCCGCCGTGCGGGACCTCGACCCTCCAGGAGGTGGAGCGGAACGTTCACTGGCAGCCCTGCTCAACGGAATCGCGGTCTCCGGCCCAACCCTCGAGACCGCCCCTGCGTTCGTGCCCATGTCTCCCGCAGCAGAAACGCCAACCCATCCTGGTTGGCAGGTCAGCGCATTCGCTAGCAACAATCGAGGGGAACAAATTGGCTTGCTCGTGCCAGAAGTTGATCTCACAACAACCGATCTCCCCATTGAAGGATTCTGGTCAAAAGTCGCTTGGGTTCTTCGTGAACGAGGTGATGGGCATCGACGCAGGAAATGGGCTCATGACCGTCACATCAGACGACGCACCTCGCAGTTCGCCAAACGTGTTGGCTCATGGTTGGACAAGCATGAGCACAATGGTGCCGTTGGATTGACACAGCTCGAATGGTCGACGGGGGCTGCCAAAGCGTTTTCAGAACGTGGCATACCTTACATCGTATTCGTTCGGGATGACACGGTGTTCCGTTTGGAAGAACGGTTTCGGTCCGTCATGGAAGGTGCAGCCCTCGTGTGTGCGGCCGGGGAAGGGTTGCTGGGTGACATTCGCTCTCGTTTTGCGATTCAACGAGGCCACAGCGTTCCTTTGCCAATTGATTTTGGTGGGCGTTTCGGGAGCATGGAGGAGGTCAACGCCTTGCGGTCGGCCGAGCAGGCAAAGCGTGCCGCTGGAGCACCGCCCAGAATTGGCATCATGGTCGTGACCCCAGAGAAGGGGTTACGAATGTATCAACAACTCCTCCCCAGGCTGCATGAGCGCTGGCCGGAAGCCGAAGTCCACATCGCAGGAGGCACCGTCTACCCCCAGCTACTCGCTCATCACCCGAACGCACATGTGCTGGGTCACGTCGACGCTGCAACCTTCTTTGCGAGCATCGATGTTCATCTCATCCTGTTTGAGACGACCGGTTCATGGGGACGGGTGATCGGTGAGGCCGGATTGTTCGGCGTACCAAGCGTGACATCGGATGTTGGTTCGCAAAAGGAGGCGTTGGGGGATGGTGGAATCCTCGTGGACGACGGCCATGACACCGATTCGGTCATCGATGCATTGATGGCTGTTTACGAAGAGCGAGAACGCTTTGGCGCCTTGGCACGTGAGCACACCCGAATGGTTGACCATCGGCGTTCTGTAGCGGCTTTCCGAAGCGGTCTTGAAGAACTGTTTGAAGAACAAAGTCCGTGAATCACCAGCGCTCCTTTGTCCAGAACACCACGCTCTTCCAGATGAGAGGTGTGCCCCTGATAGTGGCGGCCTCATCTTCGTCCACGTGAGTTGGCAGGGTTGGAAGTTAGGGCGATTGGGTAGAACGCCGTCGCGTTGACCGGGAGCCTGATGAAACAACCCGTCAATCCCAGATGCCCATGTCCATGCGAGCGTCTTCGCTGGCGTGGACCTTCGGGTCCCAGCGGGGCGTCCATACGAGGTTGATGTGGACGGAGGCAAGGCCGTCAGTTTGCAGCGCTGCGCGGTGAGCAGCTGCCATGATCTCAGGGGCTGCAGGACAACCGGGTGAGGTGAGCGTCAAGTCGACTTCGGCATGGAGACCCTCGTCCTTCTGCTCAAAACGAACATCGTACACGAGGCCCAATTCCACGATGGAGAGTTCCAACTCGGGGTCTTCCACGTCGTCCAACTTCTCCATCACGGCTTCTTTGGTCGTCATGCGATTCACTCCATGCTGGCGCGGATCTCGTCCATCACCTTGTCGTACATGTTTCGAAAGCCGTTTGAGCGGCTCGGTGTGAGGCTGTTGAGCAGGCCCATTTCCTCGGCAAAGTCCACGGGAATCAAAGCAGCCTGGGCCGGTGCAAGCCCCTCAATGGCGATGCTGAGCACGCCCATGAGACCCTGAACGAGTTTGGCATCGGCAGCACCCACCATGTGAACAAGCCCGTCGTTCACACCAATGCGCACATGAGCCTCCGATTGGCACCCACGGATGCGGGTGTCCTCGGTCCACTCGTCGGTGGGGAGTAACACCACCTCATCGGCCAGCTCAAACACCATTTCGAGTCGTTCACGCTTGTCAGTGACTTCTTTGAACTCCTCAATCAGTTCCCGAAGGGCCTCAGGATAGAATGTCATGCGAACTTCTCCGTGATTTCCTTGAGTTCCCTCACCAAGCCTTCGGCTTCCTCACGGGTGTTGTAGACGTAGAACGAAGCACGCACTGTGCCCGATATACCGAGTCGGTTGAGCAGGGGCTGAGCGCAATGGTGGCCGGTGCGCACGGCATAGCCACGTGCATCGAGCAGGTGCGCCATGTCCTCACTGTTGATGGTGGGGTGGAGGAAAGACACCACGGCGGCGTCATGTTCACCGTGGCGGCCATAGACGCTCATGCCCATGTTGCGAAGTTCCTGCGCGACCCACGCCGCGATCTCAACCAGACGAGCGTGTTCAGCGTCCAAGTCAAACGAGTCCATCCAGTCCAAAGCGGCCGACCATCCGATGGCTTCAGCAATGCGAGGTGTGCCGGCTTCGAATTTGTGCTCGTTGGTTTGGTAAGTGGAGCCCTCCACAGTGACGGTTTCAATCATGTCGCCGCCGCCCATGAAGGGCTGCATCTCTTCGAAAGCCTCTGGCTGGACCAGCAGGGCTCCGATGCCGGTCGGACCGCACATCTTGTGCGCTGAGAAAGCCATGAAGTCGGCACCGAACGCTTGGAAATCCACGGTGGAGTGCGGAACGCCCTGCGCCGCATCGATGAGTACCTTCGCCCCTGCATTGTGGGAAGCAGCGATGATGTCTTCGAGCGGGTTGCGAACACCCAGCACGTTCGAGGTGTGGACGACACAGACCAGTTTGGTCCCGGGAAGGGCGTAGGCAAACGCTTCCATATCGAGGGTGAAATCGGGCATCACCGGGACATAGCGCAACTCGATGCCCCGTTCTTCAGCCAGCATTTGCCAGGGAACGATGTCGGAGTGGTGTTCCATTTCCGTGAGGATGATGGCGTCGCCGCTCTTGAGGTTGGCTCGACCCCATGCATGAGCGACGAGGTTGATGGCTTCGGTCGTGCCGCTGGTGATGATCGCCTTGTCGGCATTGAAGCGCTGTTTCAGTTTCGTTCGGCAGGATTCGTAGCCTTCAGTCGCTTCACCGGCAAGGGTGTGAACAGCGCGGTGGACGTTCGCGTTGGACTCCGAATAGTATGCATTCATTGCATCAATGACGACCTTCGGTTTTTGCGTGGTGGCGGCGTTGTCGAGGTAGACCAGCGGGTAGCCGTTGACCTTGCGTTGAAGGATGGGAAATTGCGCTCGAAGGGACATGGCATCACCGCTTCAATTCGCATTCCAAATGAACCGTGAGCCGAGTACGCATTTCATCGACGAGGGTTTGGTTATCGAGGCTTGAGAACCCATCTTGCATGAAGCCCTCGATGAGCAGGGCGACGGCCGATTCTTCGTTCAGGCCTCGGCTCATGAGGTAGTGAAGTTGGTCTCGGTCCACCGGGGCGCTGGCAGCACCATGCGCAGCGGCGACCTCGTCAGCGAGGACTTCGAGTTCGGGGATGGCTTCCGCACGTGCTTTTTCGGAGAGCAGGAGATTCCTGAACACTTGACCCGCATCGCAGTGATTCGCGTGTTCAGCAATCGTCAGCAGACCGGTGGCGATGGAATGACTCTGGTCGTCACAAGCGGCGTGAATGTTGAGGGATGAATCCGTGTGGGGGACATCATGGTGAATCTCGATGTGATGGTCAACGTGGCGCTGACCGGAGCCGTGCACTGAGATGGCTTGGGTCAGGGCCCCGCCAGAAGCCGTAAAGTGCGTTCGTAGATCACTCTTGCATCGGAACCCACCGATGGACAGGCCAGCCAATTCAAGCGAAGCATCTCGGTTCACCGCCCAATCTTCGCAATGCAGGAGTTTGCCATTGGAGGCGAGTTCGTTAACCAGCCCGAAGCCAGCACGAACATTGGCTCCGATTTCACCAGTGATGTGGAGACCGGTCCAGCCGGATTCACCCGAAAGGTGGAGCACGACGGTCACATCGTGCTTGAGTGAAAGATGGAGGTGTCCCACTGCGACATGGCCTGAGGCCACGGCTTGAAGATGGACGACGTTGGCCTCCCCGTTTGATTCGTAGGTCCAAGCAGAACCACCGAGTTCGCTGAGGAAGACACGACCGATGTCCTCTGCGTTCACGATCCGAGGAGCACCCTCGACCAACGGCTCGCCTTCAAGGACCTTGAAGCGAACACCTGAAGCCTCTGGGACCTCGTCAACTTTGGACGGATGAATGCGTGCCCATGGAGTGTATCGCCACAGATGAAGAGCACGGGAGGGAACGGCCATATCGGCATACTTCATCCGATGGAACCCTCCATTTCCAACTCCAGCAACTTGTTGAGTTCAACGGCGTATTCCATGGGGAGTTCACGGGTGAAGGGTTCAAAGAAACCGTTCACGATGAGACCCATGGCTTCTTCTTCCGAAAATCCACGGCTCATGAGATAGAACAACTGGTCGCCCGACACCTTCGAGACGCTGGCTTCGTGCTCAAGGTCGGCCGTTGAGTTGCCAACCTCCATGGTCGGGTAGGTGTCTGACCGAGATTCGCTGTCGAGCATGAGGGCGTCGCAGACGATCTTGGAACGACATCCATGGGATTTGGGTGTAACTTGGAGCATTCCACGGTACGATGAGCGCCCACCGTTCTTCGAGATGGACTTCGAGAGGATGTTGGACGTGGTGTTGGGAGCGAGGTGGTGGACCTTGGCCCCAGCGTCCTGGTGCTGACCTGCGCCTGCATAAGCCACCGAGATGACCTCGGCGTGGGCGCCTTCACCCTTGAGCAAGACAGCCGGGTACTTCATCGTCAATTTGGAGCCGATGTTTCCATCAACCCACTCAACGGTGGCGTTTTCGTGGGCGACACCTCGCTTCGTGACCAAGTTGTAGACGTTGGCCGACCAGTTTTGGATGGTGGAGTAACGGATTTTGGCCCCCTTCATGGCGATGAGTTCAACCACGGCAGAGTGGAGAGAATCGGTGGAGTAGGTTGGCGCCGTGCAGCCTTCTACGTAGTGAATGCTACTCCCTTCGTCGGCGATGATCAGCGTTCGCTCAAACTGTCCCATGTTCTGAGCATTGATACGAAAGTAGGCCTGCACGGGCATTTCAACGTGGACGCCCTTCGGGACATAGATGAACGAACCACCCGACC
>Ga0213865_10002175_pt1 | contig 12446 bp, 15 predicted proteins | sample PICome_6_FD_160100 | JGI IMG/M metagenome (GOLD analysis project Ga0213865, IMG submission 160100) | Coastal seawater microbial communities near Pivers Island, North Carolina, United States - PICO282 | ecosystem: Environmental > Aquatic > Marine > Coastal | place: USA: North Carolina...
AAGAGAATCAATTTTACTTTGAATAATGTATGCACTAGATGATACTGCAGGGTTATCTATACTGTGAGAATCGTTTAACTCAAGTCTATATTTCTCAAGTAAGACCATTTTATCATAAAAATTTCTTACTCTCATCTCAGCAGAAGAAAAGTGTACAAAATTACTTAAGTCTGTATAATCTATATTAACTTCTACCCCGTTTTGATTTAGAATATGTTGTAATTCTTCATAAGAAGAAGATTCTAAATTAGATAAATTATTTAGATCGTTAAAACTAGTAGGTTTAATTGAGGTATGAATTTGATTATTTAAATCAAGGGAAAAATTAGGACCTTTTAAATCTATAGTATTTTTAACAGGAACTATTTCTTGCTCAAATAATACATTATATGCTACGGTTTCTCTTTGAAGAGTACATATCCAAGGATTTAAATCCCCTCCTTCCTGTATAAAAGAAGGAAGCGGTTTGTATAATTTTATTAATATAGAATACTGATTATTGGTACCATCATATAATATATTGTTGGCTATGAATAAGTTACCATTCCCAAAATTTAAATAAAAATCTGGGTAGTACCCTGTAGTAATGCTATCGGGGAAAAATGCTTCAACAGCTTGTTTTAATTGCTCTTTACTTGAGAATCCTGAGGTTAATCTTACCTCTTGGCGGTTTGCCGAAATTTCTTTTATTCTAAAGGATTGATTTATAGAAGAGGAGAGTTCATTATTTATTATGTTATATACAACATTGTAACTTCCTATACTATATCCTAAATCTTCAACTTCCTTTTGGGGGTGTACGTTTAAAGAATCTGCCCAATTAACATCTCCACTCCCTCCATTTTCCACAATAGAATATGCCGCATTAGGGTTATAATTTAATAAATTATTATTTAAGTCATATACTAAAGATTCTACTCTTCCTTTATTTGCACTAAAAGTAGAATTTACTGGGAACCTAGGGATTGAATTTTCATCTCCCAAAGAATACTGTTGGGGCTCAAATGTAGTAGGATCTATTAACTTGACTGTAGTCATTTGGTATAAATATTAATTAATAACGTCTACTAACGGTGTTACCTCCCACTACTGATGTTGGTGTAGGATTAGAAGCATTAATGTTTGCAGGATTCTCGGTTATATCAGTGCCCTCTGCAATAACATCAGGGTCTAAATTTAGAATGTTATTACTTTGAATATCTGTTAATTCTTTTTGAGTTGATAGAAGTTCTTCTCTTAATTGAGTAATTTCATCTAAAAGAATTTGAATATCTTGTTCATGCTCTTCACTAAACCCTATATATTCACTACTTTTATTAATTAATACTTGATGAGAATTTATTGACCCCTCTGCAGGAATTTCATAAAATAATTGGTTGTATAAATCAAAAAATTGTTCTACTGTAAATATATCCTCAACGGGGGGTGGGGGAGGTAAAAGTTGAGTAAAAGAGGTATCAATAGTATTTCTATATGAGGGTGCTATAAACCCTTGTCTTCCTAAATTTACTTTTTGACTCATCCGTTTATTATTTTAAAGTAGTAATTATCATCTAAAATTAAAGTATTATTATTTATATGGGTTTTTACTAAAATTTTATAATACCTTTCGGGTTCTAATCCGTTCATATAAAGTTTAAAATAACTTCCCTCTTCATCTGCACTAATTTGGGTGTAATTAATGTCAAAATCGATTACATACTCGTTAGTATGTAAATCTTTGATAGCATAATATGAAGATATAGGTAAATAAAAATTTTCATTATACAAAGAGGAAGTTTTAAATACCCTCTCAGGATATTGAGGTCTACAATTTATATAAAATTTATGAACACTTTCTTTTAAATAAGTTTCTTTATTATTAGCTAAGGTGGCTACCATTTTAGAAGTATTAATAATATTTCCACTAGAAGACCCTGTGTTGAATGTGTAATCTCTCCATTTAAACTCAAGTTGGGGTGGGTATATAGTATGAGTATCTATTGAAAAATATTTTATATTAGCTACTTTATTTTTCTGGGGTTGGAATTCTGAGGATGGGCTTTGTTTTATAATAAATCCCTCATTATCTATAGTCCCACTAGAAAACAACCTTATAGCATTTGTAACATTTATATTAATATCTTTATCACTACTGTAATCCAAAGTTTGAGAGGCGTCCACAGAAAGTCCTCCTATAATTCCACTATACCAATCACCCCCTGGGGTAACCCATGGGGATGAGCCTGATGATGCTTTATAATCCCAAGAACACCCATTTTCAACTTTGGGGGAGTCTAAATACTTCCCAGTCCCCATATCCCAAGACCCAGACACAGGATATAACTCTAATGTTGTGTCACTACTCAACCCATTTATTTCTGCTATATAACACTTTAAATTAGCATTAAATTCTGCACTAGAAGTTAATAGCGACCCCGTAGAATCTGTTACAGATCCTATAATTTTATTATTAATTACATTAGATATCTCTTCTGTGGAAAATTTGATAATAAATCTGCTAGCTTGAGGAGCATCTGGGAGGAAGGTAGTGGATACTTCTAAAATCTCATCTAATCCTGTGTTTTGGGAAGGGAAGGATGAATATAAAGTCGCATCTTTTTCAGGAAAAATTTTATATACTGCCATTATTAAAAGTTTGTTACAGACCCTCTAATGTCTGAATTGGGGTATTTGACTTCAAATATGCAAGGGTCTTGGGAGGGGAATACGGTATCATTTTGGGTAGCACCTTTTACATCATAAAAATATTTAGAATAACCTGCGGATTCTCCTGCTTTATTTGATATTTCTATTGATTTTACAGTTTGGACTCCTTCAATTTTATCTAATAAAACTCTTATATCAGTCAAAAATATAGGTTGATTTATTTGCCATTTATCTATATCAAAATAATCTTTTAAAGCAGATATACATCTGTTTAATACTTGATTGCCTGAATAATTAGGTCTTAGTACTATTGAAAAATCTACTGCTATGTTTACTACAAATCCATTTTTTACAGATATTGTATCATTTATCATCCTATATTGTGAAAGGTATGTTGACAAATTAGTTTTAAGAGTTTGAGAAGGAGTAGTTAAAAGTTTATTACTATCATAACTTAAAACGTACATATCTAAAACAGAGGGTCTCGCGTGTAAATTTAGATTCTCAATCTTCTCGGGTTCCATATATATTTTAGCAATACTCCCATATATACCAGGCATACTAAATGCTCTAGCTACATAATCATCTTGGGTAACACTTCTATGTTGGGTTCCAAACATTCTTAAAGAATTTTCCCTAATCATGTCAGGAGTATCTCCCGTCCCACCCCCAGATGCTGCTTCGGGATTGTTACATCTAACTGTAGCAATAGAAGAAGGTAAACCTGTTATACCTGAGGTATTTATGTTGGTTAAAGAGTTAGCAGGGGCATTTGAGCTAATTCCCCCACCTGTCAAGTATGTAAAGGTTAAACTAGTGTTAGTAGGGGCAGTACCATAAGTGTTAGTAAAAACAAAATTGGAAGGGGCAAAAGCCGTTGATACTTGTAAATTTGCTCCTCCTTGTCCTACATTTGAAGGATTGGGGACTATGGTATCATCACTTAAAGGAGTAGCCCCCCCTGCTCCAAATTGTATTTGTAGTTTTGTAGGTGATATAAATCTTGTAACAAATCTTCGAGGGGTTCTTAATAAAGATAACAAATATGGAGTATCTGTTCCACTTGTGGGATTAATATTAGAACGTTCAACAGTTTCTTGTGCTAAGTATGGAACTTCATACCAAGAATTTCCATTAGAGTCTACACAATCCGTTATACTTATAATATTACTAGCATCAATTGTTACTGTAGGGAACTTTTCATATGAACCAAAGTTAAAGGTAATTGAAGAAGTGGTAGCAGACATTGCTTGTCTAGTTTTTTTCAATAAAAATTTAGTGGGGGTTGCCCCACTTGTGCTAAACACACTTACCTCAGTAGGGTCTGTTGAACTAGATATTGAAAAATCACAAAAGTCTTGTATTATAAAGGATGATGCTTTTCTTATAGAAGATTCAACAATAGTATTACTAGGAATACTAACTGCTTCACTATAATTAGGAGTCCCATTTATTGTTGCATTTACCGTTTGGAATATTTCCAAGTCTGCTATGGCGGCGCTTGTTGCTTTGGGTTTATACCCCATCATATATGCTAATTGATATAAGTTGGGATTTTGTCTAGCAAATTGAGTAAAGGTTTCCTGGATTTGGTTATCCTGGTAGAAAGATAAAACATCCCCTACGTATGAAGCCATTTCTATAAACATCATCCCAGGGGATGTAGAAGTAAAATCTGTATAGGTGTCCGGAAAGTAAGTTTTAGAAAATTCTATAAGGGAATCCTTAAAATTAGTAAAATCTTTATCGATATACCTTATGGTTCTTTCGTTCCTAGTATTTTTATTGGATTGAGTGGAAGTTATAGTATTATAGGGCATCTGTACTAAAGTTTACTTGGATATTATCAGGGGATTGATTTAAAACTTGATAATCTAGTGAAACATTCACTAAATTATTTGAAGGGTGTGCTGTAATTTCAAGATTATTAATAGTGATATTAGGAAATAGAGTTCTAAGTTGTTGTTTTATCTCTAATTCCATAGTATCCAAAGAATTAGAATCAATAGATTTAAATAAAAGTTTTCTTAAATTCCCTCCAAAATTAGGATTAAGATATCTTTCTCCTTTATTTGTTAGAAAAAAATTAATTAAATTAGACTTAATTTGGTCTTGAGTTAAATAAGTTTGATTAAATACCGCAACCCCTGAAAAAGGGACAGAGACTCCAACGGCAACATCAGGCAAAGTGTCTACTGGGAATTTATTGGGTATTATGTACGCCATTATTTTTTATTCATTAAACCCATTATTTGATCCATTGAGACATTTCCCTCTGGGAGGCTAGCCCCCTCTGATACCGTATCCATGGATCCTCTTAATTGGAGGGGTTTCCCCACATGACTAGTGTTAAAAGAAGATCTTATATCCCCCATAATATTTTGATATTCTGTTCTTTTATCACGAGAACTTATAACGGAACCTTCATTAATTGAGGGTTGGGGGTGTGATTCTATAACAGTAGGTTTAGGGGATTTAATAGCCTCTACAAGAATTTCTTTTAACTCTTCTTGCATTGCTTCTTTTACTGCTTCTTTAATTAATTTTTTAAATGTGTTTGATTTCATTGTTTATAAATATTTAATTAATCTGCTCTTAAATTATCTCTATCTATTACAAATTTTAACTCTTCAATTAGAATAGAGGGGTTTGAGGCAAATGATGATTCGCTCCTTAAAACTTGTATCCCTTGAACATTTCTAGCGATAGCGTATCGTTTAGGGTACTGAAAATTTTGGCTGGTGTCGTTTTTTATTTCAAATGTGAATCCCTTATAGGGGAAAGGGTTTCCTGTAAGAGGGTCAATAATATCTTGCTCCTCCCCAGTAGTGGGATCTTTAAAATTATTTATTTCAGCATCAATAACTTCAAAAGGAAGTTTTGGCCCCCCAGTTTCGGGATTAATTTCTTGGGCACAACTTTGTAGTAAGTCATCTAACATATTCAATAATGATAATATATAACTAAGTAAAAATCCTATAGTAGCGGCGGTTACACTTAAAGAAGAAACAACAGGATCAGCTTTGTTTAAAAGTCTTTTTAATTGAGCTATACCCTCATTGATTTGAGCCGTAAAGGTAAGAGGAGTAGAAGTTAAAGTAGCTATTTTAATTCCAAGTTTTAAACCAAAAATTAAAGCACTAGTAACCTTTAATATTTTAGAAATAGTTTTTACAATTCTAAGTAGATTATTTAGTTGTCTAACTAATTTATTCCGTTTTTTTAAAATTTCCAACAATTTATCCTCAGAAGGACATAATTTATCTGCTAGTGAATCCTTTACTTTATTTAAAATGTTATTTAATATCCTAGGACCAAATTTTGAGATTAAATCCAATACATAGGGTATTAAAAGTCTTTTTAATTTTTCCTTAAGGGTATTAAAAAGGGCAGCTAGTTTTAATTCAAAGGGAGTATCTAAAATAGCTTGTCGTTCTACTATTTTATTCTCTGCTTTTTGAACCTCAACTTGAGCCTCTACAACTTGCTCATCAATATCTACCTTTTCAGGCTGTAGAACAATTCTACCTATATCATATATATCAAATTTAATTTTTTCTGTTTCTTCTTGAGGAGAAGGAGTAGGTTGAATGGGGTTCCTTTCTGTGATTGATAAAGTTCCACTAGGGGTACTTGTTAAATTTTCTATGGCCACAATAGCCTCTTGAGCTAAAACATCTTCCCCAGCTGTAAAAGAAAATTCTCCTTCCCAAAAAATCTCCCCTTCAGGGGTAAAGGTTACTGCTTTTATTTTAGGCCCTAGAGTTACAAATTTTATAACATATTTATTACTAAGAGTATAAACTGGGGGTTTATTGTTTTCTTCTATAGCTTTTTTAGCTAATTTCCCCTCAGCATCACTTCTGGCTTTTTTCTTAGCTATTTCTCTATCTTGGCTTATTCCTGTTCCTTTAACAGTCTCACCTAATTCTAAAGATTTTAGGCTTAATTCTGCTTTATAATTACCATCTCCTAATTGTGATAACTTTTCATCAATAATTTGGGTTGGACCTTCAAATTTATTTGATGAAAGAGATGGGGGAGATTCAAACTCTTCTCCATTTTTAACAAGATTGGGTCCTACATTTTTAGGAAAATAATCCTCTTTTGAAATTCTTAAAATTGATTTACTAAAATCTATTTTTTCACCTCCTATATATTCTATAATAAAATTCCCCTCCTCATCTGTGAATTCAGGATCTAATATTAAAGCTGCCCCTATATTGAAAGTTGTATTCTCAAAGTCTGTTAAGTTTGGTGTTCCCTCTTCTATAGAGGAAAACTCTTCCCTTCTTCCGCTAGTACCTGTAGAAGGGAATGAGGAAGGAGGGGGAGGAGAAGAAATTAAAGTAGGGTTAATTTCAACCCCTTCTAATTTATTCCCTTTTGCATCTACTACAACCCCTTTAATTTTAAAAGAATTAGTACTTTCTCTGGGTGGGATTGGGGTTTTGGGAATTATTTCTAATATGTAAAGTTCTTCCTCGTTTAATTCCGTGGATAAAGTAGATATTTCACTATTTAAAGCAGCTTGTAAGTTTGGAGGATTAGAAACTACATCATACCCAAGAGGTTTTTCAAAATAAGGAGCACCCTCAGGAGACTTAACAACCATGATGGTTTCTCCATTATCTTGTACTTTAAGATCAATATAATACCCATTACTTAATGTAAAAATAGAGTTGGTTTGATATTTTTTTAAATCTATCTCCATTATTTAAGTTTTACATTATTAGATAAAATTTTGGGATTGTCCCCTTCAATAGCAGACTTAAAATCCTTTACCACTTCTGTTAAATTGGGACCTATATTGTTTAAAGAAGGTATAGCAATGCCATTAGAATTAGCACTAGTTAATGCCATCCCCACCCCTTCCAACACTTCTAAAAATAATTTCAAGCGAAGAACCAACTGGTCTCCTAATACCGCTCTCTCCCCAGCATTTCTATCAACTAAATATATCTCCCCCGAAGATAAAACTATTTTGTTATTACTATCTAAATGTATAGAACCCCCTGCACTTAAATGTATAATATTTGGGGCACTAACTAATACCCCATCAGTTTGGGAGTTTAATATTAAACGTCCTGAAGTTAAAAGAATTTGGTTTCCCTGGTATTCTGAGGGGGAAGTGGGAGAGGGGTCACCTGCCCCAAAGGATTCTGTTTTGAAACTTGATGGGAAAAATGGGATTTTTTGGGTACTTGTAAGATATATAGAGGAAAGATCATTTCCAATGTCTTCAACTGTAGGAATATATGAAGGGTCAGTAGAGGGGAAGGGTAAACTACCATTTTTTAAAATGATAAGGGGGTCACCTTCATCTCCTTCACTAGACCAATTATTTGGTATTTCTAAAGATTTTACAGTACTGCCAAATCTAATACTATTACCCCATCTTCCTTCTAAAATATAATCCCCTTCATAAGGATATAAACTTTTTACTTTGGGATTTTCTTTGAAAGTATTCCCTAAATTAATCTTAGAAGAATGGGCGTGCTCCCTATTCACAGCTCCATTTTCAACCTGCCCATAACTTTTTCGAGGGCTAGATGTAGATATACCTTTTTGTATAGGATCTGGCAAAGCATTATGATTTACCCCACCCCAACCATTTACTGGGGGGAAATAGTAAAATTGTTTAGCTTCTCTTTCTGTGTTTTTTTGGCTGTCTACAAAATCTGTTGCCCTGAGAATAGTGACAAGTTCATTTTTAAGAGGGTAAAATTTAGAATTAGAAAAATAGGGTTTAGCTTTACCTAAAGAAGAATTCACACTTTTTAGACCTGGGGTGCTTACAGAAGAAAAGAAAATAGTCCCTAACCCCGACCATCCCCCAACTTCCTCAAATCTAGGATGATCAGGACTTAACACTATATCCCTTACCCTAACAGTTACAATATCTGTTTTTTTACTAGATTTTTTTGGAGAATTAAGGTTAGGATTTAAACCTGCGGGGCCATATATAGACATTATTTTTTATCCTTTCCAAATTTCTTTATCTCTCCTAACAGCTGTTCCTTTTCAGCATCTGTCATACCAAAACTATCATCATCTGTTTCATTTTGAACTGCTTTTTGAACAATGTTTGCCATTTTAATAAGCTGCTCATCATTTTTAACAGATATTTCAAGGTATTCCTTAAGTAAAGGAACTACTAAAGTAGCATCTCCAATATCCTGAATGAGGGGTTTTAACTCCGAAATAAGAGTTGAAATTTGCTCTTCTTTCTTTTTTTGGTTATTATAAATTTCCTCAAGAAGATCAGAAAATTTTTTACCCCCAAATATATCTTTATCTAACTGTCCCATGACAATAAATATAAATATTATTCAAAATTTGTATAACCGTTTTCTTGATAAAATAAAAAGTGTTTTTTAAATATGTCTCCCAATTTAGTGGCAATTCTAGTGATATGAGGGGTTTTTACATCTACCATTTCTCTTATTAAAAGATATAATGCTTTTTTATTAAAAATATCCATTATTTCTCTTTTTCTAAATAATTCTAGTATGGCATCTGCTACTTGAGCATCTTTTTGTTTTGGGAAAATTTCAAATATATTTTCACTACAATACTCTACATATTCATCAATAAAGTCTGATAAGTGGTCTTTTTCAAGAGGGTTGTAATCTATATCATATGAATATTGGTCGTTATGGTAAAGTTCTTCAACAGGAGCCTTATCTACTCTTTTTTTATAGTTTTTAGTATTTTGTATAATCAAATACCTTTTAGCAATAGTCCCAAAATATGAAAATGCTTTTGCTCCTTTAGATTGGTCAAATAAATGAATTTTACTTAATAAGAATGTAATTACTTCATGCTGTAAATGTTCAATTTCATCTACTTCTGTATAGTAAAATTTAAAAGTATGAATTATATTCTCTGTTAGCTTAAAAAAAGCGTAGTGGATATCATCTCGATAGATCCTACTACGCTCTTCCGGGTCAATTGAATTATTATATCTTACTATAGCATCCTCTGTTGCTTGAGTAAAGTATTGATTTTTTGTTTTCTTTTTTCTTTTTTTCTTTATTTCACTCATAGTTTATCTATCCTAAATTGGGATAGAATTCTCTGAAGATCCTTAATTTGTTCATACATAAATCCTATTTCATCATCACTTTTGAAAATTTCACGTTGATCTATTTTTTTAAGTTTCTCATCTGAGATTTCTATTATCCTACTTAATTGGTCTAAGTAAGATATGTACCCGGTAAGTATATCTTCTTGTTTTTCATTCTTACGAAGAAGGTTAAAGGTTGTAAACCCGAAGGCTACAACCAAAACCGATAAAACACTAATAATTATTATTTCCATTCTTACAATTTATCGAAAATATTTTTTAAATTCTCATTTTTAAGCTGGGAGAGTGCTTTGTCTTTTGTCGATTTTTTTACTTCTTTCTGTAATGTAAAATTACTTTCCTGGGTAGGCACGGGGTTTTTAAATTTAGGTAACCACTCGTGCTCAAATTCGATACGAGCCGCCATTAAATCTGCTTGATGAAGGATTAGTGGAAGAGAAGTGCGTGGCTTTTGCTCTGGGAGATATGAAAATAGGTATTTTTTATTAGCTTCATCATACAAACCATCGTGGGTTTGAATAGCAATCATCTCATTAAAGTTATACTGGATACCATGGGATTGGAGTAAAAACAGCCCACGATCAGGTACTGAAGCAAATGGAAGAGCTTTATTAAACATATAATCTTCTCCTAATTTTTCTTTTCTCCACTTATCAGTTTGGGGGATGTAAGATTCATGTTCTTCATCTCCCATTTTACCAAGATCATGGTTAATAGCAGAGAATACAAGTTCCTCAAGGGTGTAAGTTGTATTATCCACACCCATTTCAACCCAAACATCATTAATATTAAGAGCACACTTCACAACCCTATTAACATGGTCAACATAACCACCTGGGAAGGCGTTGTGGTATTCTTTTTTATGGGCGGCTGGCATCATTGTGATGCGATCCTCATACTTTTTATAAAACTCAAGGAGCTTTTCTTTTCTCTCCCCAGTAATCCACAACTCAATATTGTTGCAAAATTCTTCCCAATTAGATTGAATTTGTTCAGCTGTAAGCATTAATACTTGTTTTTTTCGTTTGGGGTCATGGGTTCACGTTCTACTATAGATTTAATTTCTTCAATTAAGTCGTGACATTCCTCAATAGCCTTAGACATTTCGTAAATGTCCCCATTTCCTCTATTAATCCAAAATTTTAATTTTTTTAAACTGGCTTGGCTGGATTCAAGTTTGTTTTGGATGTGTTCTCTATATTGCATTTTTTTAGTATTTAGTGTTGAAGTTACGATAAAGAATTTACAAAATCAAGTTGTTTTTTAAGAAAAGCACATTTCTCATATTCTTCTTCATTTTCATAAAAATTAATGGACAAAGTATAGGCTTTTACCAACTTTTTTCTATTTTCTTCTGCTAAAATTTTCTGGTGATATTCATCATTAATATCAATTCTTGATATATGACCGTATGCCCTAGCATACAACATTCTTTCCCCAGCATATTCAATTTCCTTTGTTGAAATAGAGGGATCAGCTTCTCCAAAAAAATTAATTAATTGTTTACTATATGATAGATGATTACTAATAAGTTTCCAAAACATATTAATAAAATATTTAGGGTGGTTTTCATCTATTATAGGAAGTGAGCGGGGGTTATAATAGTTATAACTTTTATTGTCTAATCCCCAACTACTGTTAGAAGATGAATCAAATGAACCAAATATTTTATCTATATCCAAAATGTTTTGTTTATAAATATGTTATAGTTTACTTACAATGGTGATCTGCGGCTCGCGTGGCAATCTGTTTATGAGGTTTGATATTAACTTTATAACCGTGTGATGAGGCCCACCCCTTGGCAGCAGATACTAATTTATTGCTCATATAAAATTCATCCTCATTGTAGTCCATATCAATTTCAAATTTTAGACCTGGGAATTCTTTAGAGAGTTGTTCTGCTAATTGCATTGTTCGTTCGGTTTCTAACCACAAACGAGACCAATCATCTTTAATGGGAGGAAAAGTTTCTTTACAATATATATAGTGAACCCCTCTAAAGGGATAGCGATAAGCTATAGCAGTAACATATATAATATTTAAACCTTGACGTTGGGAATCTGTACCTATATGAATTTCCACATGGGGTTCACCCTTTACTATGTTTCTAGTATGGATAACTGGGCTTACTTTTTTACCCCTTATAGTTTGGAAAATCATTTAAAGTACATCCCACTCATATGCTGCTTGAGTGTAAGCTGAGCCTGTGCCTAGCTCGGGGTTTTCTTGTATAAAGGCCATAGCTGTGGCTCTAACTTCTGCTCTAAGCCCATACATTTGAGCTTGCTCAAGAATCATTTCAACTGTCATTTTATCTTTATTTTCCATGTTTAAATATGTGATGAAATTTTAAAAAATTTTGTGATCCGGGGGAGGCGTTTCCTCCCCCTTCACACAAACAACATGGCTTACGCTGCAAACTCCTTTGCAACGTCGTAAAGTTCCTGGTTGACTTTCAAGTCTTGCTTGAAGTTCTTGATTTGGCGGGCTTTGCGGAGTTTAACACCACTTACATACTCAAAGTCACCTTCAATAACCTTTTCTTGAACGACATTAAACACGTTCCAAAGGTCATCACCCGCATCCTCTTTACGGACAGGGGCCAAGATCGCATCAAGATCAATCTTGTAAATATCTTCAATTTTCTGTCCTTCTTGGACTTTAAATCGAGTCGCAAGCGCCTTACGAGCAAGATCATACTTTTGCT
>Ga0213865_10002179_pt1 | contig 12433 bp, 11 predicted proteins | sample PICome_6_FD_160100 | JGI IMG/M metagenome (GOLD analysis project Ga0213865, IMG submission 160100) | Coastal seawater microbial communities near Pivers Island, North Carolina, United States - PICO282 | ecosystem: Environmental > Aquatic > Marine > Coastal | place: USA: North Carolina...
TGTCGTTTCTGCCATCCCGTCCACCCGCCAGTAACCCCGAACAAATGCCCACCAGATACCGGCGTTGGCCAGTACCAGCAACGACAGCAGTGGCGCCAACCAGGGACCCACGCCACCGACAAGGCCGACGGGTGAAAACAACAAATAAAGTGCCACCACGCAGGACAGCAGGGAAACGGCACAGGGAATGGCATAGCGCCAGGGGCTCAGGTCGAGGGTATCCCGGCGATGGAATGTCCAGGCCGCCCGTCGCGGATACCACCATCCCAAAACCAGCATGATGCTGACTTCAATGACGAACAAAATGGCGTAGAGATGGAGAAAATGTAGGGGTAACTGCTCCTTGAACAGAAACTGCAGACAGCCATAGCTGACCACGTGGAATACGATCACCGCCTTGGCCGCGACGGCGGGGACCCGGGTAGTGAACAGTCCGACCACCACAATCGCAATCACCGGTATGTTGTAAAAGCCTGTGAAGATGCGGATGACCTGCCACAACCCCTCCGACGCGTGCTGCAGCATGGGCGCCACCGCAAAGGAAAACAGGGCAATCACGACACTCGCCCGCTTGGCCACGCTGACCCGATCGGCATCGGTCAGGGTTCGCGCCGCAAGGGGTTCGTAGACATCCAGGCAAAACAGGGTCGCGGCACTGTTGAGCAGGGAGTTAAAGGAGCTGAACACGGCGCCCAGCAGCACCGCCAGGAAAAAACCCCAGGCATAGCTGGGCAGAACATCCCGCACCAATTGTGGGTAGGCCAGGTCGATGGTTTCCAGCTGGTTACCGTAGAGGTGGAAAGCGATAACCCCAGGCAACATCATCAGCATCGGCACCAATACCTTGAAGAATCCCGACAGCAGGACACCCCGCTGTCCCTCGGCCAAATTGCGGGCCGCCAGGGTGCGCTGGATGACGTACTGGTTGGCACACCAATAAAAAAGGTTCGCGAAAATCATCCCGGTGAACAGGGTCGCGAAGGGCGTCGGGTCATCCGCCGTCCCGATGGCATTGAGCTTTTCGGTTTCCGAGGTAACCACCGTGGTTAAACCACCCAGGACACTGCCCTCACCCAGGGCATGGAACCCAAGCAGTGGTATTGCAATGCCCACGATCAGTAAACCGATACCATTGAGGGTATCCGACACGGCGACCGCCTTCAGGCCACCAAAAACCGCGTAGAGGGCACCGGTCATGCCGATCACCACCACCGTCACCGGCAGTGCCAGCTGGGGCGCCAATCCCAGCAGACCCGGAACGTCAAACAGCTTCATCACCGCGAGGGAGCCCGAGTACAGCACGCTGGGGATGGTGACCAGGCCATACCCGAGCATGAACAGGATCACCGTCAACCGGCGAACACCGTCGTCAAAGCGCTGATTCAGGAACTCGGGCAGGGTGGGAAAGGCGCCGGCCAGATACCGGGGTAAAAATACAAAGGCCATGACGACCGTGGCAACTGCCGCGGTTACCTCCCAGGCCATGCTGCTGAGATTGAACCCGTAGGCAGAACCATTGAGGCCAATCAGCTGCTCAGCGGAGAGGTTCGTCAGCAGCAGCGAGCCCGCAATGATAGGGGCGCCCAGACCCCTGCCTGCGAGGAAATAGCCCTCACCCGAGGCGACCTCGCCCCGGCTCTGTCGATAGGCGACCACGGCCACAAGACCCATAAAGAAGGCACAACTCAACAACGTCCATGTCAGGTCCTGGTTCATGGTTGTCGGGGCACCCGTGCCAAAGATGTCGCTACCCTACGCAGTGCGCCGGCGACAGGCAATGGTCCCGGGCGGAGCAGGATGATCTGCGCACCGGGGCGCATGAATAACCGCAAAGAGTTACAGCAGCACACCACTTCACTGAATACGGAGACGGCACAGTGACTGCGGCGCGGTACCGCGGGTGGGTGGGCGAAAACCCAAATCCATGTGCAAAGCATGCAGCTTCATGGTAACAAGGGCGCAGTAAACCAAGGAGGGAATACCATGTCCGAGCAAGCACAGCGGCTGGAGGTGACGCCGCCCATGTTTCGCAACGCACCGTTCACTTTTATTTTTTACCTGCTGCTGATCCCGGTGTTTGGGCTGGGCATCATTCTGCTATTGATCTGGTTCGTAAAGGCCAGGACCACGCGCATGGTGATTGATGGCGAAGACCTGCTTTACGAAAAAGGCGTACTGAGCAAGGAACGCGCGCAGCTGCGTACCGACAGCGTGCGCACGGTGACCGTTAACCAGTCCCTGGGCCAGCGTATGTTTGGTACCGGGGATATCGACGTGTACACCGCCGGCGACGAGCCCGAGGTGAGCCTTCGGGGCATGCCCGACCCGGCTGAAATACGGGAACGGTTGCTGGGCAAGGTAGGGGGTGCATGATGGATACCCAGTTGAAATCCAAGCTCGGGTGGACCCTGGCACTGCTGGTCATCCTCGGACTGCTGGTGATCGCAGTCACCTGGATCGTGCCGGACATGATGGCGGGGGTCAGTGCTGCACTGGATCCCGGCGTTTCGATGAAGTCGGCGGCGAAATATGCCTTCGTCCTGACCCTGGTGGTGCTCGGTTTTTTTGCCGTGGTCGCGGGGGACGGTCTGCTGGGTGAAATCCAGTACATTCTGCCGGCCTTCTTTACCTTCTTCCTGTTCAACTGGTTGCTGATTGCCTGGGTGTTTTGAACAGGAGCGTACCCTCCGCGACCTGTTCCGCCACCGGCGCTGCTGCAACCCTGGGGTGCCGTTACGCCCCTCCACACCATCGCCGGTTCCGCCCGGCCCTCCTCAAGCACTGCGGGAGATAGCACCATGGACTACGACTATGACCCGGTACCGCTGCCAGCCCGGCCCGATCTGAGCGAAGCGGAAGCTCTGGCCCAATGTATCGACTATCTGGACGTCATGAGTACGCGCCGAACGGTGCGGCATTTTTCAGACCGGCCGGTGGATCGACAGATAATAGAAACCGCCGTGCGCGCTGCCGGCACGGCACCGTCGGGTGCCAATCACCAGCCCTGGCATTTCGCCTGCGTAGGGGACCCCGAAACCAAGCGCGCCATCCGGCAGGCGGCGGAAGCCGAGGAGCGAGCTTTCTACGGCGGCAAGGCCGGCGCCACCTGGCTGAAGGATATTGGGCCCCTGGGCACCAGCGCTGAAAAACCCTTTCTGGAGACAGCCCCCTGGCTGATCGCCATTTTCGCTGAACGCTTTGGCAGTGATGGACAGGGCAACCGGCGCAAGAACTATTACATTTCAGAATCCGTCGGCATAGCAACGGGGTTTCTGATTACCGCGCTGCACAAAGCGGGCCTGGCAACGCTGACCCACACCCCCAGTCCCATGAAGTTCCTGAATCCGATCCTTGAACGCCCGGACAACGAGCGGCCTTTCATTCTGATGGTGGTCGGTTATGCCGCCGCTGACGCCCGGGTGCCCCGAGCCGCCACGCAGAAAAAGTCGCTGGAGGAAATCGCCAGCTTTCATTGATTTGATGGGACCGGGAAAGCCCACAACCATCGCCAAAACCACAGGCAAGGGGCAACGTCTTCTCAGGACCGTTTGCATGCCCTCGCGGAACCTCACTCAACTGAGTGATTCCAGCGGACTGCTAAGCTAAAGCCTCGACAAGCAACAGGCCGGCGGTCAGCAACATAACCGTCCAGGTCACCAGGTTGCCGATGACACCCGCGGGGTGGGGCGTCTTTGGCTGCTGTATGCCCCAGGCGTGACACAGCCGGGCCAGCCAGAGACTGCCCAGGGCGGCGTGGATGACCGCCGTGTTTGTTCCCAATAGCGCCAGCACCACCTGGCCCAGGAGAATGATGGGGACATACTCAATGTTGTTGCCATGGGCGCGCACCGCCTTGTGCAGCGGCCCGTCTAGGTCGGGATCCTGGCCCAGGCGCCGGCGGACCACATTGAGCGCCAGCACCAGCGTGGTCACCAGATGTAGTCCCGCCCAGAAAGCCACCGCCTGCAACCCACTCTGTTCAAACACGACAAGTCCTCCGGCAACAGCTAACCAACAGTGTCCGGAATCCAATTGCCGTGGAATCCCGGTGGAATGCGGCGGGGAATGTGGATGCACGCCACTGGCCCTGCGGCCACCGATTGAGCGTCCAGAATTTGCAGTTGGCTGACGTCGTCATCGGTGTCGACCACATAACCCAACAACCAACCCTCACCCTCACCTGCCGCAGGACTATCGGGCACGAAAACAAACTCACCGCCGATACAATTGTCGCCGAAGAAATAGCTGTGGCGCTGCCCGGTCTCCAGATCATGGTGAAACAGGCTGTTGGGGACAGCAAAATTGGACAGCGGCTCACTCGGCACGCCAACGCTCCAGGCGTGCCGGTACTGGCTGCCAAAATACCGATCGTCAATGCGCGGAAACTCCTGGGGGGTCTGGTCCAGGGCCGCCCTGCTGACCCGCCGGCTGGGCAGGTCGATGGTCCAGCGCTCCAGACCCAGCGGCTTACCATTGGGACCGTCCGGACCATGGTCGAACATGCTCTCGTAGACAGCAGCGTCGATAACCACCGTGTCCTCGTCCAGTTCGAAACTGTTGGCTACATGGAACAAAAAGCAGGGATCCACATCACACCAGATAATGTCCCCTGCACTGCCCTCCCTGGGCAGCAGTCCGACCCGGGCAGGGTGCTGGGGGTTCCACCGGTAGGGAAAACCGAAGCCCGACGCCATGGCCGCCATGGACAGGGTGACTGGCAAATCGAAGACCACTGCAAAGCGTTTGGTGAGGGTGCACTCGTGAATGGACGGGCCATCGGGCACCGGCACGCTGAGCTGTCTGCGGACCGAGCCCTCCCGGTTGATCACCACGTGCCAGACCCGGTCCGGCTGCAACGGTGTGTAGGTCACTGCGTGCCATTCACCGGTAGCCGGATCCTCGTGGGGGTGAGCGGAAAACGGGCTGGTCAGCGCACCATCGAAATCTGTATAGGCCACGGTATCCAGACTCTCGTCCAACTCGGCGGGGGGCGTACCCGCCTCCACCAGCGCCAGCGTCCTGCCGGCAAGCCTGAGCACGTTGGTATTCACCGTGTCCCCCGGGCCCGACCGCGGGCCCGGTGCAGCCCGGGGACCACCGGCGGCCTCCAGGGCTTGGGAACGGATATAGCGATTGTGGTACCACTCGGCCCGACCGTTGGCGAGTCTGAGACCGTGCACCATGCCATCACCCAGGAACCAATGATGGCCCCGGGGGTCCGGGGCGAAAGGGTTGGGACCGATGCGGGCGTAACAGCCGGTCAATGACGCTGGGATATCCCCGCTTACCTCGAGATCAGTGAGGCTGAGTTCTTCCGTAACCGGGGTGTGTATGCCAGTCAGGAAAGGATGTTTGCGCCAGGGGTTCTTCAGCTGGCGCGCCACCTTGTTGGAAGTGATCAGGCCACTGCCAACGATTCTGCGGATGGCGTTTTCCACCGTCTGTGCCATAGCAACTTCCTCCCTGCCCAACAACGCTACGCTGCTGGGGTCAAAAAAGCCACATGGCTACCGACAGAGAAATTCAAACTGCCACAGAGCACCTTTCGGCATATGTCGGTAGGCAGAACGTCTGCGACCTAAACTTAACCCGGCACTGCATTATCTTGGCATTGTTAACGCTGGTTGCAACTAGCGCGGCGGGGCCGAGATAAGCTCAGTCAGGTACTGTGAGCGGCCCCAGGCATTGAAGCCAGGGCAATGACGACGGGTACCAGGCCCAGTCAGCGGAGCACCGGCTTACCCGTCAACTATATCGTTGCAATCGTTGTCGACACCGTCACGGCCCCTCTTGCCCCGCGTGTCGTTGGCGCCTGGGTAAACGTTGGCATCACTGTCATTGCAGTCACCATCTTCAACGGTGTAACCATCGCCATCGACATCGGTACCGCCACCGCCACCGCCACCGCCACCGCCACCGCCATCAATGCTCGACCCACCCAGTTGGGTGAATTCGTTGGCATAGACGCGAACATAATCGATAGCGTAGGTCGCGGGCACGGGCGCAGAAATATCACTGGTTCGGAACAATCCGGGGAAAGTACCCCCCACCGCGAGATTGAGGATCATGAAGTGGGGCTGATGAAATTCCGTGCAATCGGTGCAGGTTTCAGGGCGGATATCAATGGTCCATACCCAATTACCGTCTATATAGGTAGAAACCTCGTCAGGCGTCCAATCCATCCGATAGATGTGGTGATCCGCGTTTAAATCGACATCGGCATCGTAGCTGAGCCCGTAACTCGCATAGGATTCTTCATTTTCCCAATGCGCCGTGGATGAAATTCGTCGGCGGACCAATCCCTCTGAGATCGCGGCGGCTGAGCCCATCTCGACAACATCCAGTTCGCCACAGTCGGGCCATCCCACACTGGAAAAATTGTTGCCCAGTGTCCAGAAGGCAGGCCACAACCCGTCGGCAACATCAGGCATCTTGATGCGCGCCTCCAGGGTGCCGTATTTCACTGTAAGTTTGTCTTCTGTTTTGATGCGGGCGGAGGTGAACTTCTTCCGTTTGCCCCGAAGAGCAGCCTCCCGAACCTGAATCAATAACTCACCGTTTTCCATGCGAACGTTGGACGGGTCGGAGGTGTACTCTTGCAGCTCACTGTTACCCCATCCACCTGATCCGAGGTCATAGGACCAGTAATTGCTGTCAGGGGCTCCCACACCATCAAATTCATCACTCCAGACCAGTTCACCCAGTGCAGGACCGGTAACAGACACAGCTATCAACGCAACGGCGGCAGCCGAAATTTTATTCCCCAACGCTTGTTTCATTATTGTTCTCCGCAGTGAGACCTACGTCACAACATACACACGGGCTCCCGGTGGAGGATATGGGTTTTGAGATCAGTCGGTTTATAGCTGCGATAACAGGGGCCGGCGGCCACGGGTCCGCGCGCGATAAATGCGTTGCAGTCAGATCAGCTCTGACAATCACGAACGACAGTACGGTTATCAGCCAGCCTGTTGCCGGGATCGTAGATAAGGCGCTGGGAATGTATGGCCCAGCAGGACCACCAGCAAATTTACCAGCAAACCCACAGTGCCCGGATGTAAACCCAGGGGCATCCACCCCAGTGACCAACCGGCAATGGCGGTCACCAACCCCGCCAGCAGGCCCATCAGGATCGGCTTGGCCTGCAGGGATGGAAAGTTGACCCCCAGATAAAAGGCGGGCGCGACCTGCAGCAGGATTTCAAACTTCAGCACGAACAGGCGATACAAGGTGAGATCTTCCACCGTGGTAATCCAAATCAGGACCGCCAGCACGGACCATACGAGCCACTGCCCCGCCCGGGCACATTCCCGATCACCGGCACCGGGACGCAGGTACGGGCGGTAGACATCTTTGGCAAAGATCGCCGACAGGGACAGCAGTGCCGAGTCGGCGGTACTCATCAAGGCGGCGAGAATGGCGCCCAGGAGCAACGTCACCACGATCTGGCCCAGCCAGCCAGTGGCCAACACATCCCGCAGAATCAATACCATGACCTGGTCCGCAGCGCTTCCCTCCAGCCCGGGGTAGCGGGCAATGGCAACAAAACCCAGTGCCAACACCACCACCACTGCAAACAGGGGCAGCACCGCCATGCCGGCCAGTGACTTTTTCAGAATGTCAGCTGACCCCGCCGCATAAATTCGCTGTATCGCCTGGGGGTAAACCGAGGCACCCACGCCAATCAAAATAACTGTGGAGAACCAGGTGACGGCGCCCCGGCCCGAAGGGGGCTGTAATTTCCCGGGGGCGACCTCACGCAGTTCCGAAAAGGCGGACAGCCAACCCCCCAGATCCCGGTGCACAATAACGGCAATCAGGATGAAACCTGTCAGCATCATTGCGCCCTGTATCGCGTCGGTCCACGCCACACTGCGCAGGCCACCCAGAGTGGAATAGACCAACATGATGACAGCCAGCAGGACCACTCCCCAGACCCCATCCACCTGCCCACCGCTCAGCCCCTGCACCACGTGCCCCATGACCTTGAGCTGGGCGAGCACGTAGTTCACCAGCACGACCATCAGGCAGACCACCACCAACGCGCCCAGTGCCCGGGAAGGAAACCGGAAAGCAATGTAATCGCTGGGGGTAACGAATTGCTTTTCCCTGGAGAGTCGATATAGCTGCGGCGCGAACAGCAGGTAGCCCGCTACCACGGCAATCATACTGTGCAGGATGCTGAGCCAGGTAAATCCGGCCCGATAGGCCTGTCCCGTGAAACCAAACAGCGCATTGCCGCTGTATTGGGTGGCAAACAGGGTCAGCATCAGCACCCCTAGACCCATGCTGCGGCCGCCCAGGTAGTAGTCCGACAGACTGTCGTCCCGGCGCCGGCTGCGGGCGAACCAGCCCACCGCCAATACCGAGGTCAAATACACCGCAACGAAACCGATGCTCCAGGACGCCAGGGGCAGGCCCTGCATGCTCAGTCCCGATCCTCATCGGGCCAGGCGCCCAGGGCACCCCAGACCACCAGTCCCGCAAATAACCACGATGCCGCCAGGGAAACCCAAACCCAGTTGGGAACCAGCCAGCCGTCCAACGCGCTGTCACTGGGCCAGTACCAGGGAACACCTATGAAGAGCACAAGCGCTACCAGCAGCAACCAGATTCCACGTTTTACAGACTGTCGCGGCATAGAGACCGGAGCACCCCAGGACGCGCCACGGGGGCGCTCGTGGGCTTAGTCTAGCGACTGGCGGTCACCGGCAGAACTTTTTTTGTTGGTGCGGAAACGCTCGGTCGCCCAGCTCAGCACGCCGTAGCCCACCGCCAACAGCAGCACAGCACCGGCCTCGAATACCAACTGGGTGGGCTCAAACTCTTTGCCCTGTAAGATAATCAGTCGGGTGATACCGGTAATTGCGATCAGTACCGGCAGCGTTACCGGCACGCTTTGGGTGGCATAGTAGGCACAGGCCATGCCCACCACCTCAAGGTAGATGAACAGCAGCAGCAGGTCAGCCAGGCGCACGCTGCCTTCCCGGGAAAACTCAATTAATTCCATGGCCACGGCAACCATGGCCAATATGCCAATCAGCACCAGCACAAGACGCTCGCCTACGCTGAACAGGTTCAGGACCACGTGGTCAAAACCCGCCAGAAACCGATCTTCTTCCTTGTCCCGCTCGCTCATAACTTTGCTCCACAACACCATAGCCGGATGCACGGCACCGGCAACGCCTGTGGGAAATACGCGAGAGTGCCCCGGGGGGATTACCTGATCCTGCCGGTGACATTAGGCCGGCGCGCGACCCGTCAGCGACGGGTACCGCCGTAAATCCAACGCCGCACAACCACGGGGTACAGGAAGCCGGTGACCAACCATCGGGGCACACGCCAGCGACTGCCGGTGGCGGCATGCAGGGACAAGCCGTTGGGCTGGAGACCCAGTATCGAACCCCAGCGGGCAGCGGGTGGATCAAACCGGGCCGACGGCGGTCGATCCGCGATCCTGTCGGCAATGTTCCGACACAGCACCCGGTAGGCCCAGTTGCGTGCCGAGCAGCGCAAGGGATCCGTGGCCGCAACATCACCGATCGCAAAAATCCGCTGATTCCCGAGAACGTTCAGATGGGCATCGGTGGGTACAAAACCCTGGGCATCCAGCATGTCCTCGGGCAAAAAGGCCGTATGGGGACGCAGCTTGCCGGTGGTCCAGATGATCAGGTCCGCCGGGATATCCGGGGTGCCATCGGCAAACCGCAGTACCCCTCCGGCCATCTGACAGAGCTCGGCATCGGCGGGCAACTGTGCGCGGCTACCGGTCACCAGGGACACGCCCTGTTGCAGCAACTGGTCGCGGTGATGGCGACGGGTGGCATCGGCGTAACCGGGCAGGGGCAGCGAGTCCGACAGGCACAGGGTCACCGCCTTCCCGGGATAGCGCCGTTTAAGGTTGAAGGCCGTACTGGTGCCGCAGGGCCCGCCCCCCACGACGGCAATGGTATCGGCGGCCGCCACCGATGCCACCTGTGCTGCCAGTCGCTGCTCGATGCCGTCTGCCGTGTCGAGATCATCGTCGCGCCAGAATCCGTTGCCCACGCCGGTGGCGATAACCAGATAATCCCAGGCCATCCTGATCTGGTCGCCGCCCGAGTTCAGCACCGTAACCGACCGGCCCTCGGAATCCACTGCTGTGGCCTTGCCATGGATGATTTCGATGTCTGCCAATCGGCGCAGCTTGTGCAACGGCACCAGGTAATCCCGACGCCAGCTGGCATGTTCGGCCAGCCTGTGACCCAGCTCCTGGCCACTGACCAAAAACGGTTTGGTGGTGACGCAGACCACCCGGCAATCTTCAGGCAGGTGCGCGGCAGTGAGAACACCGGTATCCCCCATGCCGAGAATAAGCACCGTGGGTTTGGCTGACCCACTGTCCACACCGGGCGCGAGGTTTTGTCCACCCACGCTCATTGCATCAAAACAGTTTGTGCTCGCCCAGTTGCACGCTGTGGTGACCGGCGAGAATGGAGCGATAGCAGTCCGCGAGGGAACGGGAGCCCGTCTCCGGGGTCAGGTCCGCCCGGTAACTGGCCGTCTCCTCGGACCACAGCAGCATGGATTCGGTGGCGTAGAAATGGGCAATACGCAAAAATTCTGCTCGATCACGCAGACGTCGGGAGACAGTGCCAAAGGGAGTAAGCAGCGCTGCCAGCGCCAGGAACAGGCCCGCTGGCAGGGACCGCACTCGCACCGGCTTACCCAACAACTGGCCCAGCATCTCGGCCTGCTGCCGGGGCGTTATCGCGGGACCGGGGCCTCCCACAGGCAGCACCGACCCGGCGCTGCCGGGATCTGCCAACCGCTCTGTCATGTAGGCCGCGAGGTCCTGCTCGGCTATGGGTTTACACGCTGTTTGTGTGCCGCTGCCGAATACAAAAAAAGGTTTGCCGTCACGGACCCGCTCGACCTGGCCTGACAGGGATTTGAAGAAGGCGGTCGCCCTGACAATCGTCCAAGGCAGGCCGGACTGTTGCAGGGCCGCTTCAAAGCGCAGCTTTTCCCGCTGGAAAGCCAGCCTCGGTTTTTGCACACAGATAGCCGACAGCAGCAGAAAGCGAGTGGCACCCCAATGCTGAGCCGCCGCCAGCACCGCCATATTGGCATCGTATTCAACGCGGCGGGCGTCATCAGGACCGCCGGTGCGGCTGGCCAGGCAGGACACCACCAGGGAACAGGCTTTGAGATCCGCAAACCAGGCCCCGGAGCCTGTTAACTCAGCGCGCACGAGCTCAAGCTCCGGGTGGTCGAGATGCCAATCACTGCCGGGGCGCAGCAAGGCGACCACCTGATAGCCCTGGCGCAACAGTTCGGCGACCACATGGCTGCCAATATAACCACTGGCACCGGCGACCAGGACGCGGGCAGCCATCTCAGTACTGCTCCCAACCCTGGATAACCCGCCACGGGCCGATCATGGGCCCCAAAAAGCGATGGCCATAGCAGTAATAGGGGGTACGGCGGCTGCAAGCGCTCGTTGACCGCCACCGGGCACCGACAGCGATGGCGCGGTAATGATGCCGTGGGCGGCACAGGGCGAGTGCCTGTTGATGCATGGTCATTGCCATGGACAAGCCCCGCCAGCTATCCGTGCTTACCCGGAGAGGATGACTCACCCCGGTCAGCGAGCACCTGCAGGTGCGCCTCGTGTTGGCGGCGGTCAATACGGTAAAAACCGATGGCAATCAGCATGATCCCCCACAGCAAGTACTGACTGGGCACCAGCAACACCCCCAAATTCCACAGGGTCTCAGGTTCAACATCACCGGGCGCGGCGCCTTTTGGAAAGGCGACCAGTTGTAACAACAGGCCGGCGATGAACGTGCCAATACCCTGGTTGGCCTTTCGGATGAACGTCATGGCGGCAAAGAAGACACCTTCGTTTCTGCGCCCGGTTTTGACCTCAGCCTGTTCCACAAGGTCGGCAATCATGGATGCAGAGACAGCCTGCATGGCGATGATCAAACCCAGATCAATGGTTTGCAAGGTGAGCAGCATGGGGAACAGGCGGGGGTCACCGTTTTCAGGCAGCCAGCCCAAAAGCCGAAGCACCACCGCCGCCGGCTGCAGCAGAAAAGCAACCGCTCCCAGGGTGATTACCGCCCGCTTTTTTCCCAGCCATCGGGCAACACGGGGGGCAACCAGTAAAAAATTTGCAGGGAAGAAAACTCCCAGAAATAGGTGAGCATCAGGAAGGTCAGGCCAGCGGTCAGGCCCGCCGCCGCGGCACTGGCCATGCCCGAGATAAACAGGGCCATGAAACTCCTATCGAGGAGCAGCTCCAGCATCTCTCGAAATATGTCGCTAATCTTTTTGGTGGGTCGTGGGGGAAAGTCGGTGATATGGACCCGGCTCTGGGTACCCAGTGCCGACACCAGTATCACCGCGAACATCAAGACCCCGGCCAACTGGCCATAGGTCTCATAGC
>Ga0213865_10002180_pt1 | contig 12429 bp, 22 predicted proteins | sample PICome_6_FD_160100 | JGI IMG/M metagenome (GOLD analysis project Ga0213865, IMG submission 160100) | Coastal seawater microbial communities near Pivers Island, North Carolina, United States - PICO282 | ecosystem: Environmental > Aquatic > Marine > Coastal | place: USA: North Carolina...
GCACTGATACTGTAGGAATGACGGACTAGCTAGATACTTGTATAGGGCAACAACCGCCTCTAATGACCCCTATTGTCTAAAAAAAGGAGAAGGGTAATGTTTAGAGAAACAGCGCAAGACCTGTCGAATGAGGCAGAGATTCTAGATTTGTTTGCAAAAACTTTTAAATGCAATTGGCACAAGTTAGGTAACGGCGGCAAGTATCGCATCGACGCAGTGCTTTATCGCGATGCAGAAGTTGCGGCATGGGCCGAGGTAAAGGACTACAAGAAAAGTTTGTTTTTAGGTCTTAACGTGCCTAAGTATTTAGAGGGATGCAATTTAGCGCAGGAAACAGGCAAGCCGTTTTTCCTCGTGTTTCGTCATAACGCACAAATTGGATTTGCTAAGGTACATGGCGGCGGTGCATGGTCTGACTGCGAGGCAAAGCTAAAGATTGCTGGCGGTACGCAAAAAGGGCGAAAGGCTCTGCCTGATGACATAGAGCCGATGTACATGATTGATAAAAATGAAATCAGGTGGCTCGCATGATTTGCAAAGACGGCACAGACTGGCAACCCACAGACGAGCAGATACTTAGCTGGCAACACGCTTATCCCGAGGTCGATGTATTTGCAGAGCTAAACGTGATGACCGTGTGGCTCCACTCTAACGAGCCTAAGCGCAAGACAGAACGGGGTATGCCACGTTTCGTCAATTCATGGCTGTCACGCGCTAATCAAAAAGGCGGCAGTCCGTTCGCACAGAAAGAGTACGAGCAGAGTGGTAAGAAGCCGATGAAGCAGTGGACTCAGTTAGACGACCTGACCCACGACTTTATGAAGAGCGAACGCTTTAGGCAGTCATGCTTAGAGAAGTACGGGCAATACGTGACGTTTGAGGGTGAGAGGGTGACTGCGTGATGGGAGAGTTCTGGCTAATCAAAGACCCGATCGAAATCAAAGACCGCATGGAGGCTTTCAAGAAATTTCTTGAAACGGAGTGGTGCTGGGATAAGCCAGTGTCTTGGCAGGTAAAGGAGTACAAGCCACGCCGCTCACTAAGTCAAAACGACCTATTTCATGTATGGTGTCGTGACATGCTTAGGCACTTTAAAAAGAAAGGCGGTTTCACTGGTACTGAAGAAGACATCAAGATGATGGTCAAGTACAAATTCCTCGGCACAGAAGACCTCGAAATTTCAAACACGACTATACCTGCGCAGGTTCGACGCACTTCGACGCTAGACAGAGGAGAAATGTTATACTTCATGACACAAGTAGAGGCGTGGTGTATTGACCTAGGGGTCAAACTTACACACCCTACCAATTCGGAGTACAGCAAACTGGGGGGGTAGGCATGAGCCTATTACAGTTTTGCAAAACCGAAAGGCAGAGAGAAGTTATCAGCCGAGTAGAGCAAGGTAAAAGCCAGCGAGTCATCGCGAAAGAGTTGGGTTTAGTTCGTAGTACTGTAGTCACTCACATACAAGCAGTGCAGGCAGTAGCCGCAAAGCAGGGTTACAGTCCAGACCACGACTACACGCACCCTGTACCTGACGGCTTTACCGTTAAGGGTGTCTCGACCTACTACAACGACGAGGGCAAGCCTGTCGGTCAATGGGTGAAAAGCCAGTCTGACAAAGAGCATGCGCTACAGGTCGCATTAGCGCACTTCAAAGAAGGCTTGAAAGACGAGCTAAAAGGACTCGCCAAGCCTGTTAAGAAAAGCAAAGCTAAGAAACTTAAAGAGCGTATGGCCGTCACTATCGTCGGCGACCATCACCTTGGCATGCTGGCGTGGAGTCCTGAGACGGGTAGTGACCCTTGGGACTTGCACATAGCACAAGACACGCTGATAAAAGGCGTGGATAAGCTATTGGAAAGCACAGGCGATTGCTCAGTAGGCGTACTGCTCAACGTGGGCGATATGATTCACGCTAACAACCTCAAAGGGGAGACAGGCTCAGGAACGTCGTTAGACGTAGATGGCAGGGCAGGCAAGACGATACGTGCCGCAGGCAATCTATTCCAAATCATAGTGACCCGTATGCTTCAGCAGTATGATGAAGTATGGCTTATTAACGCTCGCGGTAATCATGACCCCGACGCCTCGCTATGGCTTAATGAGATGCTCCGCATGTACTACGAGAAAGACAAGCGCGTTAAGGTGTTCGACAACTTCAACAAGTTTATCCACTTTGAGTGGGGCAATAATTTCGTAGTGACGCATCACGGCGACAAGATACGCACTAGACAACTGTACGAAGCAATCACACGCGACTATGCCGAGCAGTGGGGACGCACTAAATACCGCTTCGCGTGGACAGGCCACATTCATCACAAGCAGGCAGAAGAGCTAGGCGGGCTTACGTGGGAAAGCTGGAGTGTACTGCCACCACCAGACGCATGGCACTCAGCCAGTGGCTACGGGTCACAGCGGTCGATTTCTTGTGTAGTATTGGACAAAGAGCATGGCGAGTTTAGCCGCTTCAAGGTAGGTATCGAGGCGCTACAGTGACCACTAAAATGCCGATATTGTCCATGCCACTACCTGACGGTGGGCAAGTGGTGTGCAGGGTCGATGCGATTACAGCGGCAACAACAAACACACGCAATGACGACATGACTGACGTTTATATCGACGTAGCCTGTCCCGAGGGGATTACGATAGATGTGGATATTGAGTCGTTTACTACTTCTTGGCTTACGGCTTTGCTCGCAAACATTGAAGACTGGAGGCTACCCAGTGAAATGCACTGACTGCGGTACAAGCATGAGGCCACAATTCACAGGTGACAACGGCAAGCTAAGAGGCTGGTTTTGCGATTGCGGCAATTGGGAGAAAGCTATCTTGCGCGAGCGACAATTTACCAAAGAGACGTACTATGGCGATAAAGCGAACCAACGCTGATATCTGGTGCAGTAAAGCAGTGCGCCTTCGTGATGGTGCTTGTGTGCGCTGTGGCAATACAGAGACGAATCAGGCCATGCATATATATGGCCGTAGGAGTAAAGTGGTTCGCTACTCCCTCGATAATTTGCTGACTGGCTGTTACACCTGCCACCGCCTGTTCACCGAGTCGCCAATCATGTTCGCTGACTTCTGCAACGAGTATCTCGGCGAAGGCCACATGGACATACTGCGAGAGAAAGCCCGTGGCTTCATGAAAGACAACAAAGCTACTCGCGACGAGATAGCGAAACACTACCGCGAAGAGATACGCAAGAAAGAGCAGAACCCCGACTACGTGATGGTTTCGTATAACTGATTGCCTATGTGCTATAATAGCAGGGCAACAGGAGGATGTTGTCATGTGTGTACAGAGCCAACGGCAGTATTTTGCAGAGCGGCACCACATCGTCGTTACTGACAAAACCGCAGAGCTACTAAATCGACTGGGTAGAGACAAGGGCATAGGCGAAGAGGAATACCTGAAGCGCCTGTCACGTCACCCTAACGAAGACCAATTCGTTGCAGAGATTGCCCGTCACTACGGGTGATTGAAAATGTCACGATTGTCACATTGTTGCCCTTCCCCCAATTAATTATCAAAAAAAGGCAATTAAGTGTTGCAAATGGATAAATGTATCTGTAGATTAGTACCCATAGTCACTGATATGAGGAATTAACGACATGGAAACAACTTACTACGGCATCGAAATTTACCAAGACCCAGAAAGCGGACTTTTTGTTTTTTCACAGCATGGCTGGGTTTACGAGGTAGAAACACTCGAAGAAGCTAAAGCAGAAATCAGGGCCGCATAAGCGGCCTTTTGCTGAGGGGCAGATGAGTAAGTTTTCAGAGCAAATGACACTGACAGAGGTAGCCGCAGTAATGGGTATCTCACGTCAGCGGGTTAAGCAAATCGAAACAGCGGCGCTAAACAAGCTACGCAATAACAAGAAAGTGAGGGTTTTGTATGAAGGAATTATCGACGGATGCGATGGCGCTAGGCATTATAGCAATCATCTTGATAGTTACGGCGTTCGGGATAGCAGGGCAAGGTGACTACGAGGACGAGCTTCTGGTAGAACAGGAGTATTGTGAAATGGTGGAACTGTGGGGGCAGACCAATGGCAGAGACGGACATCCCGACTGGCGAAAACTTTATCAGCAGGTTTGTACGAGCGACTGACGAGGAGCTAGAAAACTGGGTCATCGCAATGCAAGCCGCACAAGCAATGGCAATACGGCATCAGGAAGACATGGCCGTATTATCAGATTACAGGGTGGTCAAACTCAAAACCAATGAAGAGCCGCCCTTAGAGATCGTCCGCTACAGTCCGTAGCACGATGGTGTGAGAAACCCTTTGCCCGTCTTGTACGGGCTTTTTTTTGCGGCAAATAAATACCGCTTATTTATTGTCCGCACCCTTTTGGCATATATTGGTATAATATGTCGCGGGGGACACTATATGTTGCAGACAGTAACAATAGATTGGCGGCCCGTAGTACAGGGCAGTATGCCAAGGAACGAAGGTAACTATCTCGTCGCATTCGATGACGGCGCGGTAGAGACATACCCCATGTCAGACCAAGACATCAAACGCGGAGAAGTGAAAGACGGGCAAACTCATGGCCTACTGTGGGCCGAAGGTATACCGTCACCTTTAGACTATGGCGAAGACTAGAGCGCAACGTGAAAGAGGCATTCGACAAGACGAGCTACGGGCTTATTTAGCTGAGAGAGGTCGGCTTGAGTATGTCTTTGATAACATTGAGGAAATTGAACAGCTAGACCCTGAGTCTGACCAGCACTTCGATAAGCGTCTGCAACAGTTGAAGATTGCAAATGAGCAACGCATCAGACTACTCAACAAGTACCTACCAGACATGAAGGAAGAGCAGAGCGAAATCACTGACCTGCCACCAGTTGTTATCCAGCTAACGAATGCAACTGACACCACCACAGTCTGACATCTTTACCTGTCCTGACCGCTTCCGTGTAGTGGTAGCTGGCAGGCGTTTCGGTAAGACATTCCTAAGCACAGCAGAGCTACTCAACAGGGCATTGGCAAAGCCTGACCAGAACGTCTGGTATGTGGCTCCTACTTACAAGGCGGCTAAAGAGATTGCATGGGACATGCTAACTAGCCAGATACCTCGTGAGTACATCGACAAGACTAATGAGACGGCACTGACTATCAACTTTAAGAATGGCTCTAGCATATCGCTCAAGGGTGCTGAGAAGCCTGATAACTTACGTGGGCGAGCCGTAGACTTTGTCGTGCTAGATGAGTTTGGCGACATGAGACCAGAGGCATGGTACGAGGTTATACGTCCGTCGCTATCTGGCAGACATCAACAGGGGTCGGCGTTGTTCATTGGTACACCACGCGGCAGAAATCATTTCTATGACTTGTACGGCAAAGGAGTGGATAGCGATGAAGGATGGAAAAGCTACCAGTACACGACCATTGAGGGGGGTAATGTCCCGCCAGATGAGATTGAGAGCGCGAGAAGCGACTTGGATGAGCGCACCTTTCAGCAAGAGTATGAGGCGCAATTCGTCAACTACAGCGGGATTATCTACTACGGTTTCAAGCGTGAGGAATCTGTCCGACGACACACTGATGACCGTCATGTCATACACGTCGGCATGGACTTTAACCTAGACCCGATGTCTGCTGTGCTGATGACGCGCAAAGGCGACACGCTCCATATCTTCGACGAAATTGTGATGTTTGGCTCGAATACCGATGAGATGGTCGCAGAGCTTCGCGAACGCTACGGAAATGGTACAATAGTGATATACCCTGATCCTGCGAGTCGGCAACGTAAGACAAGCGCAGGTGGCAGGACAGACCTGTCTATATTGCAGAACGCGGGTTTCGAGGTACGCGTCCGAAACTCTCATGCGGCAGTACGAGACAGAATTAACGCGGTAAACAGTCGCTTACTATCAAACGATGGACAGCGGCGGTTATACGTTGACCCTAAGTGCAAGAAGGTGATTGAGTCATTGGAACGCCATACCTACAAGGAAGGCACCAGTCAGCCCGAGAAGGATGGCTTTGACCACATGAACGACGCGCTTGGTTATGCGGTGGAGTATCTATTCCCAATTAGAAAGGCAAACGCGCCGCAAGCCCCGCAGAGGTGGACGTAAATGTATTACGAAGACATTGAATACCAGCACCCCGATTACGAAAACAATATCGCTCGCTGGGAGTTTTACCTCCGAAGCTACATGGGTGGGCAGGACTACCGAGATGGGTCATACCTAACCAGCTACCTTAATGAAGACAAGAACGCCTACAGCAGACGCCTAGCACTAACGCCGCTAGACAACCACTGCCGTAATGTCGTGCATGTCTACTCGTCATTCCTTTGGCGTGTACCGCCTACCCGTAACTATCAGCAGATGGAAGGCAGTGCCGACCTTGAGGCGTTTCTAAAGGACAGCAACCTCGACGGCCAAGGGTTTAACAGCTTCATGCGTGAGGCGCAGATATGGTCGAGCGTTTACGGTCACGTCTGGATTATGCTTGATAAGCCGCAGTCAACAGCAGGCACACGGGCAGAGGAACTCGCACAAGAGATTCGGCCCTACGTCACGCTGATTACGCCTGAGAATGTCTACGACTGGAAGTACGAGCGACAGCCTAGCGGTCGGCATGAGTTGACTTACATGAAGGTCAGGGAGTCAGTAAACCGCATCGACGGGACGACGACCGAGACGTTTTTCCGTATCTGGACGCGTGAGACAATACAGCTAGTGCGCTATCACGGCGACGAGGCTAACGTCATTGAGACTATCGACAACCCTATCGGCAAGATACCCGCAGTACATTTACCCTCTAACCGCTCAGTGGTTCGTGGTATCGGCATCAGCGACATCAGTGACATTGCCTACATGCAACAGGCTATCTACCAAGAGCTATCGGAAATCGAGCAACTGATTCGCATATCTAACCATCCGACACTGGTTAAGACCTACGACACCGACGCTAGTGCAGGTGCAGGTGCAGTGATAAACATCAGCGATGACATGGACGGCGCACTCAAGCCGTACCAGATGCAACCCTCTGGCGCTAATCTAGACGCGATACGTGCCTCTATCGAGGACAAAATTGAGTCGATCAACCGCATGGCCCACATGGGCGCAGTACGCGGCACAGAGGCAATCACGCAGTCAGGCGTAGCTATGCAGACAGAGTTTCAAATGCTGAACGCTAAACTGGCTGAGAAGGCAGACATCTTAGAGTTAGCCGAAGAGCAGTTATGGCAGTTGTGGTGTACATGGCAGGGACACGCTCTGCACGAGGTAGAGATTGACTACCCAGATAGCTTCGATATCCGTGACTACGATTCTGAGCTTCGCTTTTTACAGCAGACACGCGCAAGCGGCGTTAAGTCTGTCACCTTGCTTCGCGAGATTGACAAGAAGATTGCTGACCTCGTACTTGATGACAATGTACTTGCACAGGCGCATGAGGAGATCGAGACTGCTACGACAGCGGTTGGTGACTTCGCTAAAGAGACGCAGATTTACAAGTACCACATCGACAGCGGCTTAGTCACACCTAACGAGGTGCGCGAGAAGATTGGCCTTGATGAGATTGCTGGCGGCGACCAGTTAGTCGAGCCAGTGCAAACGCTGACTGATGGACAGTGAGGAACTTACACGCGCACTAGAACGGGCGACCTCGGAGCATGAGCGTCGCCTTTTGCTTGCTATGGAGTCGCTACGTCGCAGGCTTACAGATGCGCTTGCTGGCCTTCCGCTACGTGATGGGCAACTGTTTGACCTAGATGCCGCACTCGCCCTAAGAGCGCAAATAGACAGCCTTGTACGCGATGAGTACCTAACAGTCATTGACGAGATTGTGCGCGAGTACCCTGACGCTGTAGCACTGACACAGGAGTTTATGGAGCAGTTTGCCGACTTCCGCGTACCGCAATCGGTCATCGGACAGCTTCAACAGTTTAGCTTTACGGGTCACGAGGCATTGGCTGACGACTTTGCAGAGGCGCTGTATCAGCAGGTATACAACAACACGCTGTCGGCTACGCCATTCTCCGCCAGCCTGTCTGAACTAAACAACCTGCTAGACGCTGACCTGCAACGCTACTCTAAGACGATGCTACATGACGCACTGTTTGAGTTTAGCTCGTCGGTACAGCAAGCGGCGGCGGCAGAGGCAGGCATTACCAAGTTCCGCTATGAAGGTGATACGATTGAAACAACGCGTCCCTTCTGTCAGCGTCACGTAGGTAATGAGTACACGACTGACGAGATTTACGAGATATGGGACGATAGCTGGGCTGGCAAACGCTCTGGCGACCCGTTCCGTGTAAGAGGTGGTTACAACTGTCGGCACTGGTGGGTGCCTGTACCTGAATAGGAGATAGCTATGCCGTACCACAAGAAAGACAAGCGCAAGAAAAAGCGCAAGTCACGCTAATTTGATACAATTAACCCTACTCGAAAGAGGATTCGTAACATGAGCGATGAAATCATGGCAGACGCGGTAACTGACGCCGCAGTGGAAACACCAGAAGTTCAGGACTTAAAGACGTTCACGCAAGAAGAGTTAGACCGCATAGTGGCTGACCGTGTTGCTCGCACCAAGCGACAGTACGAGAAAAAGCTAGATGGTATCGACCTCGACGAAGCTAAGTCACTTCTACAACGACAGCAAGAGGCTGAAATTGAGAAGCAGAAAGAGCGGGGAGAGTTCGAGTCAATTCTAAAGCAGACCGTCGAAAAGAAAGACTTAGAAATTAGGACTTACAAGCAACGCCTCGAAACGCAATTAGTTGATGGGGCATTACTGTCAGCGGCAAGCCGAAACAATGCAGTCTCGGCAGAGCAAGTCAGTCAGTTGCTACGTGGCTCGGTTCGGCTGTCTGAAGACGGCACCGCAGAGGTTTACGATGCGAACGGAACGCCACGATACAACGACAAGGGCGATGCTCTTACTGTTGACGAGTTGGTCGGTGATTTCTTGTCAGCTAACCCGCACTTCGTAAAGGCGTCATCTGGTGGCGCTGGCTCGCAAACTGCGGTAGGTGGTTCGACGTCGAAACCTATGTCGGCGGTAGATATGGAAGCTAACTGGGAGAACGGTGGGCGTGAGGCTTATCGTGCTATGCGGTTAGCTAAGAAATAAACCGCTCACTTAGGAGATTTCAATTATGGCGGCTTCTACTAGTACAACTCTGAATGATTTATTTTCAAACGTGATTATGGCCGCGCGTTTCGAGGCCGAGGAGCAATCTTTGCTCATGGGTCTAATTACGCGTTATGACATCGGTAACGTTGCTGGTACTACTATCCAAGTACCAAAGTACCCAGCAGTCACTGCGGCTGACCTGACCGAAGGCACTGATATGTCCTCTACTACTGTCAGCACGTCTGGTGTCACTGTTACTGTCGGCGAAGTTGGTGCGCAGGTATTGCTTACTGACATCGCGGCAATGGGCGCTGGCAACCCTGCACAGGAGCTTGGTACTGTACTCGGTAACTCTATTGCTACAAAGATTGACAAGGACATCATCGCTTTATTTGATGGTTTTTCTGGGTCTCTCGGCGCGGCGGCTCAGGAGATTACTGTTGCTGACCTGTTCAAGGCGGCGGCAACTCTTCGCAATGCTAAGGTGCGTGGTCCATTGGCGGCTGTTGTTCACCCTTATCACGCGTACCAGTTGTCAGCGAACCTGACTAACACCTTTGCCAATCCCAACGGTGGCGACCTACAGAACGAAGCAATGCGCAACGGCTTCGTAGGTTCTATCGCTGGCATCGACGTATACCAGTCAGCAAACATTACTGTTGACGGTAACGGAGACGCGAAGGGCGCGGTATTTGCACCTGAGTCAATGTGCATTGCTATGAAGCGTGACTTCAACCTTGAGACTGAGCGCGACGCATCTAACCGTGCATTCGAGCTTAACGCTACTGCCGTCTACGGTGTTGGCGAGCTTGATGACAGCTACGGTGTTGAGATGTTCTTCGACGCTACACTCTAAGATGTATGCGGCCCTTCGGGGCCGCTTTACTCTGAGGTTTTTATGGCAGTCACTTATCGCGGTGAACGGTTTGAGGATTACAACGTGGCAAAGCGAACGCCACGCCATCCGAACAAGTCGCATGCGGTATTGGCTCGCTACAAAGGCGTGATTAAGCTAGTCCGATTTGGCGCTAAAGGCGCGAAGACTTACCCTCCGAAAGATGGGGAGTCTGCCCGCGACAAGGCCATGCGAGCGGCTTGGTACGCAAGACACGAAAAGAATCTACGCAATGCAACACCGCTCGACGCGGTTTATTGGTCTGCTAAGATAAAATGGTGACGACATGGCATTTAGTGACGACGACGATTTAGAAGCAATTGTCCCTGACATTTTTGACCTTGGCATTCCAGCGTTTACTGCTGAACATGCAAAGGCACAGGCAGATGTCGAGCGTGAGATTCGCAATCGCTGGTGGCACCGTAAAGGCATACAAGGCGAGATGGTTTCTAGCTATTTAACTGAATCACAGTGGACACGCGCAACCGCTTACCTTGTATTGTGGAAGTACGCATTACCACAGCTAACTAACTGGGTAGATGACGACCGCTTTTTGCAGATGATTGACTTCTACAAGGCGCGTTACGGTGAGGAGTTAGACGCAGTATTCCAAGATGGTGTCGAGTACGACGCAGACGACGACGGCACTGTTACCGACAAAGAAAAAGAGCCTGTCGCCCTTAACCGACTCGACCGATGATTACTGTAAGCATAGACACAAAGCCTCGCGACCTCCGCAAGATGGTGGAAAAGCTAGGCCGCACCTTTACTAAGAACCATAAGCGAGCGATGCGCAGAGCGGCGGCTGAAGGTTTGAACCGCATACAGAAGCGCACAAGTCTAGGTTTAGACATACACGAGCAACCGTTTCGTCCTTACTCAGAATCCTACAAAGGATTTCGTAAAAGCAAAGGCAGACAGGTCGATAAGGTTAAGCTGATATTCACGGGTAGTATGCGTAAGTCGATGCAGTCAGGCTTGCGTGGGCAAGATGGTTTGATTTACTTTGACAGTAGGGCGGAGTCTAAGAAGGCCGCGATGAATAACCGCAAACGGCCATTCTTCGGACTAAACAAGAGCGACACACGCGCTATCCGTGACGTTTACTTTAAAGGGCTGAACCTATGAGCGTGAGAGAAAACATAGCCGCTAATATTGTGACGGCACTGTCAGCTATCTCTACGCCTAATGTAAAGAAGGTGACACGCGAGCCTTTTGACTTCGACAAGCTGTCTAACGCACAGTTTCCAGCGATATTAGTACGCACAGCAAACGAGTCACGAGAAGACGCCAGCCTTGGCGGTAGCCTGACCAGTAGGCATGGCACTATCGACTACGAACTGATTTGCTACGTTAAGCACAAGAACATCGACACAGCCCGTAATCAGATTGCGGAGGCTATCGACGAAAAACTTGACGATGATAGGACGCGTGGCGGTCACGCTATAGATACGCAGGTTATTAGCGTTGAGGTAGATGATGGTACAATAGACCCCATAGGCGGCGTTATCGTTACCGTTCAGATTCTTTATTCATACACACGCGGCGACGCGTAAGGGAGAAAATTCATGGCTACACATAAAGGCTCAAGCGGTTCAGTAAAGGTTGCCGCTAGTGGTGGTTCAGAGGCAGTAGTAGGCGAGGTTCGCTCGTACTCTATCGACGAGGTGGCAGACACCATTGAGGATACAGTGATGGGTGACTCTGTTAAGTCATATCTGTCTAGCCTCACTGATGCGACATTGACTATAGACGCACTGTGGGACGACTCAGATGCACAGCAACTCGTACTCGACTCAGGTGCCGCTATTGACTGGGAAATTCACCCCACTGGCACAGGCACTGGCGAGAAGTACTACGCAGGTGCTGGCATCGTGACTGCTAAGACTATTTCTGCATCGTATGACGGTCTGGTAGAGGCGTCATTCTCTGTGCAGGTATCAGGCGCAATCACTGAGTCAACCAACTAATGGGACTCGCTAAAGAGTTACGAGCGCGGCGCAAGCAGTCTCGCCGTAAAATTAGCGTTGCAGAGTGGGCTGATGATGACGGGCCGTTTAGCCTGTATTGTCGTCCACTTACTTGCTACGACCTCAACGAGTTACAGAAGCGTCATCCACAGGTAATGCAGAACCCTAGCATCGCCGCAATGGTTGACCTGATTGTCATGAAGGCAGAGAGTAAGGATGGCGAGAAGCTGTTCACTTCTGCTGAAGACAAGATTGATTTGATGGGGGAGGAGACAACCGTTGTCTCTGGTATTGCCAATGAGATGTTCGGCACTATCGAGTCGATTGAGGATGTCGAAAAAAACTAAGAAGCGGTCAGTCTAGGTTAAATCTCATTGCACTAGCTGACCGCCTACACAAGACTATCGAAGAAGTAGAGCAGATATCGGTTACTGAGTTTCATGAGTGGCTCGCTTACTTCAA
>Ga0213865_10002186_pt1 | contig 12426 bp, 7 predicted proteins | sample PICome_6_FD_160100 | JGI IMG/M metagenome (GOLD analysis project Ga0213865, IMG submission 160100) | Coastal seawater microbial communities near Pivers Island, North Carolina, United States - PICO282 | ecosystem: Environmental > Aquatic > Marine > Coastal | place: USA: North Carolina | collected...
TATTTGGTTTATAGCGATTGAGTATCCCGGCAAAGCCGGGGACCGCTGATGGACGCTTATATTCGCTGATGGGATGTGCGAATCGGTTTGTTTAGGATTTTGATGTGTATGGGGTCGACCCTGATGGTCTGCCGTATCTTTTCGTTGCTAATGATAAGCGTGAATAAGCGTTTATAGGCGGTGTCCAGCTGTGCTGGAAATATAGCGATTGAGTATCCCGGCAAAGCCGGGGACCGCTGATAGACGCTTATATTCGCTGATAAGATGTGCGAATTATAGGCGGATTCATCGGAGCATACAAAAGCCCATCCAGCGCCCACAAACTGTGCGGGGCTATGATGGGCTTGTTAAAGCAGGCGCTTTGTCCTTCTGTGCTTTTCTAGGGCAGCTTGCTACTGCCCATGAGGTAGGCATCACACTCCCGGGCAACCGCACGGCCTTCGTTGATGGCCCACACAATCAGCGACTGTCCGCGGCGCATGTCACCTGCCGCAAAGACACCCTTCACACTGGTGCGGAAGCGTCCATAGTCGGCCTTTACGTTAGAACGTGCATCCTGCTCCAGATCTAGAGATTCTACGAGGGTGTTTTCAGGTCCTAAAAAGCCCATCGCTAACAGCACCAAATCGGCATCTAGCATCCGCTCACTGCCAGCAACCTTTTTGGGAACATAGCGTCCGTTCTCGTTGCACCATTCAATATTGTGCACGTAAACGCCCTTAACATTGCCGTCAGCGTCTCCCACAAATTTGCTGGCAGAGACCAAGTACTCACGGGGATCCGCACCTTGAATGGCTTCTGCTTCCTCTTGACCGTAATCCATCTTGTAGGTCTTGGGCCACTCCGGCCAGGGATTGTTGGCGGCACGCTCCATCGGCGGCTTGGGCATGATTTCCAGCTGCGTGACTTGCTTGCAACCGTGGCGTAGCGAGGTGCCCACGCAATCGGTACCGGTGTCACCCCCGCCGATAATGACAACGTTTTTGTCCTTGGCCAGTTCGGAGAATTGCTGAGCTTTGCCTTCCTTGATATCCCAAATTTCCTTGGTATTGGGAGCCAAGAACTCCATCGCAAAGCGGATATTGTTGAGCTCGCGCCCTTCGATGGGGAGGTCGCGTGGCTTGGTCGCCCCACAGCAAAGGATGACGGCATCGAAGTTTTCCATCAGCTCGGCACTGGGAATATCTGTGCCAATTTCAACCCCACATTTGACGGTGATGCCCTCGCTCTCCATCAGTTCCACCCGCCGCATAACGACATCTTTCTCCAGCTTCATGTTGGGGATGCCATACATAAGCAGACCACCGGGGCGGTCGGCACGCTCATAGAGGGTGACGCTGTGTCCGGCTTGATTCAGCTGATCAGCCGCCGCCATACCGGCAGGTCCAGAGCCGACAACGGCGACCTTTTTGCCCGTACGGGTGGCGGGCACCTTCGGTTTGACCCAGCCTTCAGCCCAGGCCTTATCAATGATCGAGCACTCAATATTTTTAATGGTGACCGGCGGTTCAATCACACCTAACACGCAAGAGCCCTCACAAGGTGCTGGGCAGACGCGGCCAGTAAACTCCGGAAAGTTATTGGTTTTTGAGAGGCGATGGTAGGCATCCTGCCACTTATCTTGATACACCAAGTCGTTAAACTCAGGGATCAAGTTGTTGATGGGGCAGCCGCTCGCCATATTGCTGAGCGTCATGCCTGTGTGGCAATAAGGGGTGCCGCAATCCATGCAACGGGCACCCTGTTTTTTCAATTTGTCGGCTTGAAAGGGCTCGTGGATCTCATCCCAGTCTTTGACCCGCTCCAATGGTGAGCGGTTGGCAATGGTCTCCCGTTCGAATTCTAAAAATCCAGTTGCTTTTCCCATAATATCGTTGGTTAGAAGTGAATCGTGAACTGTGAATTAGTGGCCCGCTTTGACGTTTTCTTCGAAAGCGGCTTGGATGGCGTTGTCACCTGTAAGGCCCCGTTCTTCGGCGCGTTTCATCGCTTGCAGTACCCGCTCGTAGTCTTGTGGCAGAACTTTGAGGAATTTGCCCGCGGTTTCCGGCCAGTCTTTGAGGATGGCTTGTGCACGCTCAGAGCCGGTGTATTGGACATGTTGCTCTAGTTTGACTTTTACGGCCTCAATTTCGCTATCCTCACACTCGATCAAGCCGTAGACGTTGACCATGTCAGGATTCAGGTTCTTATGCACAAAGTCACCGCTCTCATCGTAGATGTAAGCCACCCCGCCGGACATGCCAGCACCCAGATTGCGCCCAGTGGTGCCCAAATTGATGACTTGGCCACCCGTCATATATTCGAGAGCATGATCACCGAGCCCTTCGACTACGGCATCAACTCCCGAATTGCGTACGCAGAAGCGCTCGCCCGCCATGCCAGCAATATAGGCTTCACCGGCGGTCGCACCGTAGAAGCAAACATTGCCAGTAATGATATTTTCATGAGCCACAAAGGGAGCCGCTGGATCGGGCCGCACAATGATTTTGGCACCCGATAAACCCTTGCCTAAGTAGTCATTCGTGTCACCGGTGACGGAAAAGGTCATGCCTTTTGGACAGAAAGCGCCGAGGCTCTGACCTGCAGATCCGTTGAGGTTGATCTTCACGGTATCCTCGGGCAAACCATTAGGGCCGTGCTTACGCGAGATTTCGGCTCCGGTAATGGTGCCCACCACGCGGTTGGTGTTGATGATCGGTAAGTTAATTTCGACTGGCTTGGCCGCTTGAATCGCTGGCTGAGCCTGTTCTAGGATTTCTGTCATGTCCAGCGAGCGATCTAGCAAGTGGTCTTGCTTTAGAGTGCAGTAGGTGCCCACTTCCGGACCGACTTCTGGACGATAGAGAATCTTGCTGTAGTCCAAACCTTTAGCCTTCCAGTGATCGATGGCTGCATTCATTTCCAGACGATCGACTTGCCCCACCATTTCGTCGATGGTACGGAAACCGAGTTCAGCCATATATTCCCGTAGCTCTTGCGCCACAAAATTCATGAAGTTGACGACGGCATCCGCGCCGCCCTTGAATTTTTTGCGCAGTTCTAGATTTTGCGTCGCCACACCCACTGGGCAGGTATTTTTATGACACACGCGCATCATCAAACAGCCCAAAGTGACGAGCGGAGCGGTCGCGAATCCAAATTCTTCTGCACCCAGTAGGCATGCGATGGCCACATCCCGTCCTGTCTTGAGCTGGCCGTCTGTCTCCACCACCACACGTGAGCGCAAATCATTGAGCAGCAGCGTTTGGTTGGTTTCAGCCAGGCCTAACTCCCAAGGAGCGCCTGCGTGCTGAATGGAAGAACGGGGAGAAGCACCCGTGCCGCCATCGTAACCGGAGACCAAAATAACGTCTGCTTTGGCTTTAGCCACACCGGCCGCGATGGTGCCGACGCCCACTTCGGAGACCAATTTGACGTTTACGCGAGCATGGATGTTGGAGTTTTTGACGTCATGAATCAACTCCGCCAGGTCCTCAATGGAGTAAATGTCGTGGTGCGGCGGGGGCGAGATCAAGCCGACTCCCGGAGTGGTGCCCCGTGTCTTGGCAATTTGTGGCAGCACTTTGTGGCCGGGCAATTCACCCCCTTCGCCTGGTTTTGCACCTTGGACGATCTTGATTTGAATTTCGTCGGAGTTGACTAGGTAGTAACTGGTCACCCCGAAGCGACCCGAGGCCACTTGCTTAATAGCTGAGCGACGGCTGTCGCCATTTTCGTCGGGCGTAAAGCGAGCAATATCCTCACCGCCTTCACCAGTGTTTGATTTTCCGCCGATCCGATTCATGGCAATCGCTAGCGCCTCGTGTGCCTCTTTGGAAATCGATCCATAAGACATCGCGCCCGTTTTGAAGCGTTTGACGATCGATTTCACCGACTCCACTTCCTCGATGGGAACAGACAAAGCTGGGTCCACCTTAAAGTCCATCAGTCCGCGTAAGGTAAACATATCCTTGGACTGATCATTGATAATCTTAGAGTATTCTTGGAATACCGCTCGGTCGCCTTGGCTGGTCGCCAATTGCAGTTTGTGAATGGTGATAGGGCTGAAGAGGTGGCGCTCACCACCAGCTCGCCACTGATAGATGCCTCCCGGATCCAGCGCAGCGTCGCGTTCATCACCGCGGGCACCAAAGGCTTTGGCATGGCGCATGCCCGCCTCTTTTGCGATGGCGGAGAGGCCAATGCCCTCAACGCGGGAGGCGGTTTTGGTGAAGTACTTGTCGATCACGCTTTGGTTCAAGCCGATCGCTTCGAAGATTTGCGCACCTCGGTAGGAAGCCACCGTGGAGATACCCATCTTAGACATCGTCTTGATCACACCATTCAGGTTGGCCTTTAAGAAGTTGGCACAGGCCTTTTCTGGACTCAGTTCCAGGTCGCCACGTTCTATCATGTAGCGCACTGACTCGAGGGCCAGGTAGGGGTTGATGGCATTGGCGCCGTAACCAATCAATAGTGCGAAATGATGCACCTCGCGCGGCTCGCCGGACTCTAGGACGATCGAGACACGGGTACGGGTCCCTTGGCGAATGAGATGGTGGTGCAGGCCAGCCACCGCCAGTAGGGCAGGAATGGGGGCTTTTTTGGCACCAATCTTACGATCGGACAGAATTAAGACATTGACACCATCATTGATGGCAGCGTCCGCATTTTCGAAGAGTTTTTCTAGCGCAGCCTCTAGGCCCTTACCTGAGATAGCGGGTTCAGAAATGCTGTTATGCCCTTCAGCTAAGCCACCTACTTCGGACTCAAAGGTAATCGGCAAGTTGGCAGACTTGAAGCCATCCAATTTGACTTCTTTCAATTGCGCCAGTTGGCGCTCATCAATCAGCGGTGATTCCAGTTGGATCATACGGCAACTGTCGGGGCCGGGCCGTGTCAAGTCACCCTCCGAACCGATGAAGCTGACGCTGGCCGTCACCAACTCCTCGCGAATCGGGTCGATGGGTGGGTTGGTGACCTGAGCGAAGAGTTGCTTGAAATAGTTGTACAGTGTTTGCGACTGGTCAGACAGCACTGCGAGTGGGGCATCGTTGCCCATAGATCCCAGCGGTTGTTTGCCACTTTCCGCACTGGGCCCGAGTAAAAATCGACTATCTTCAAAGGTAAAGCCAAAGGCCTTTTGGCGGGTTTCGATGGTATCGAATTGATCTTGGTAGGGCGCTTGCGGTTCGGGGAGTTCTTCAATCTTGACCAAGTTATCACGCAACCACTCACCGTAGGGTGCTTGCGCAGCGACTTCTTTTTTGACTTCTGCATCCCCGATGATTCGGCCCGCTTCCATGTCAATGAGGAACATACGGCCAGGCTCTAGGCGGCCTTTCTTGACTACATTTTCAGGTTCGATCCCGGCCAAGACCCCCACTTCAGAAGCCAAGATGACGGTATCGTCAGCTGTGACGTAATAGCGAGAGGGGCGCAAACCATTGCGGTCGAGAGTGGCTCCAATTTGAACGCCGTCTGAGAAGGCCATTGATGCCGGGCCATCCCAAGGTTCCATCATGCAGGCATGGTAGGCGTAGAAATCTTTCTTGTAGTCCGGCATCGACTTGTGACGTTCCCAGGGTTCTGGGATCATCATCATCATGGCGTGAGCCAGGCTTCGTCCAGACAGGACCAGAAATTCTAAGCAGTTGTCAAATTTTTGGGAATCGGAACCGTCCTCGCGAATGATGGGCAGCAATTTCTTTAAATCAGCACCAAAGACCTCGCTGGCTAGCTGCATTTGGCGAGCGTGCAGCCAGTTCTCATTGCCGCGGACGGTGTTGATCTCACCATTATGGCAGAGATAGCGGAAGGGCTGCGCACGCGGCCAGCTGGGGAAGGTATTGGTCGAGAAGCGCGAGTGGGTCAGCGCCAGCGCCGAATCCATGGCCTCATCCGAAAGATCGATAAAGTATTCGCCCAATTGCTCAGTGGTTAACATGCCCTTGTAGGTCATGGTACGGCTGGAGAGCGAACTGATATAAAAGAGCGCGTCCTCATCCTTGCCGCTATAGCGAATGCGATGGGTCGCCAGTCGGCGCACGATGTAGAGCTTTCGCTCAAAGGCGAGTCCGGCATCGGTGGATCCGCGACCGATGAAGACTTGGCGCATGCAGGGCTCACAGGCTGCGGACGCCTTGCCCAAAATTTCACTGCGCACAGGCACGTCCCGCCAGCCAATTAAATTGAGCCCTTCTTCTTGAATGATGTCTTCGATGACACTTTCTTCGCTACGGCGTTCTTCAGCATCTTTAGATAAAAATACAAAGCCAACGCCGTAATCACCTTCCGCTGGGACTTCGAAGCCGCATTCTTTTTGACAGACGGTTGTGAAGAAACGGTGCGGGAGCTGAATAAAGATACCGGCTCCATCACCCGTGATCGGATCGCAGCCGCAACCACCGCGGTGATCTAAGTTAACACAAATTTCGAGTGCGCCCTGAACGATCTTATGTGATTTGCGGCCTTTCATGTCGACGATGAGCCCAATACCGCAATTTTCGTGTTCGAAATTGGGATCGTAGAGACCTTGTGCCTTAGGAGAGTGTGCGGGTGTAGTCATAGCGCGCTAAGATTGAAGTGAAATGGAAAGTCTTTTGTGAGAAAGAAGAAACTAATTTTCTTTAAAGAATCAATTGTGGAGACGAAAAAGCCGGGCAAGCCCGGCTGGAAGTAATCTATACTAGAGTAGCCGGTTAAAAGAAGCGAATGGTTTTGGAGCGCATGGCTTCGTGTTCTTCATCAGTACAGGGCGCATTGGTCGGCACATTGGTCGTTTGGCCGTTTTCGGTGACCAGCCCTTCGCTGAGTAAGTAATTCTCTACCTCTTCGCCACTCACATCTGCCAGCATGGTGCCATCAACCTCAACACAGGGCGACAGTGGCTGACCCGATTTCTCGACCATTTCTGCATATTGAGCGGGGTCATTGATGATGTCGCGATCTTCGTAAGCGAGCTGATACTTGCCCAAAATGGCGCGTACACCCATGCTCCATCCGCAAGTTGGTTTTAAGTAGGCAATGATCTTCATAGCACTCTATTGTGTGGGTTTTTTTAGGATGTCAACCCAGTGCTGCATATGAAATGCACTTGATTTCGTATTTTCTTGGCGATTTGGCTTGGACGGGCTAAATACTCAATTGGATGGCTCACTATCGTTCATTTTTATTGCCGGGGGCTCAGCTCGACCCATCGACTGCGGTTTTGGATGCGCGCGAAAGTGCGCATCTGGTCCGCGTGCTGCGGGCTCGCGTGGGATCGCGGGTCGAGCTTTTGGACGGAGCTGGACAGATTTATCAAGCAAAAATTGAAGTGGCCGATCCTAGAGCGGTGCAATTGAGCATAGTTGATTGTCGCAGCGTGGCTGCCCAAAGTCCACCGATTCAATTAGTACAGTCGGTACCGAAAGGGAAGGCGATGGATCTCATTCTGCGCATGGCGACTGAAATCGGGGTGGAATCGATTCAGCCAGTGTTCACCAGCCATGGTGAGGTGCAGCTATCCGCTGCACGCTTAAAAGCCAAGCAAGAAAAGTGGGCCTTGCAATTGGTGGAGGCCTGTAAGCAGTGTGGCTTGCCCTACCGTCCGCAGCTCTTAGCGCCGCAGCGATTAGAAGCTGCCTTAACTACGCAGGCTGCATCCGCTTCGGCTCTGCGCCTGGTTGCGAGCCTCGAGTCGGACAGCCAAGCTTTGTACACATGCCTACAGCAAGCCCAGCAGAGCCAGCAGGTCGATTCAATTGTGATCGCGGTGGGTCCAGAGGGGGACTTTTCTACTGAAGAATATGCTTTACTGCGCTCGGCTGGCTTTCAGCCGGTTCGCTTGGGGCAGCAAGTGCTGCGCGCGGAGACTGCGGTGGCGTATTTGCTGAGTGTAGTGGATCAGTGGCGTCAAAGCCTTCTGTAGCGGATTGGATGGCGAAGCTAGCGAAAAGCTGCCGGCATTGCGGGCGTTCTTATAACAGCCATGCCGCTCAAGATACTGGCTTTTGTTGTGACGGCTGTGAACGTGTGTACGGGCTGATTCAAAAAAATGGCTTGGCTTCTTTTTACGACTTACAAGATCGGGTGGGCGTTCCCGTTGCCAATGATCAGTTCGATCATGCCGCACTTAAATGGTTTGCGCCTTATCAAGCGCAGTTGGAAGCATCTTTTACGGAGTCGGCCTTGCCGGGTGCCGTCTTTTCAGTTTCGGGGATGACCTGTCCGGCTTGCAGCTGGTTGGTGCAGCGACTGGCGCAATCGTTTCCGGATTTGAAAGGTGTGAGTGTTGATCTGCACACTGCTCGGCTCTCGCTACAGTGGACTGCAGGCTCGGAGCAGCTAATTGCCTATTTTGAGCAATTGCATCAATATGGCTACCGCATAAAACCTGCGCGTGCGGGGACTCAGTCTGCAGGTTCCGGTTTTTGGGGACGGCATCTGCTGATACTGTGTCTACTTGGAAATGGGCTTTTTGGCGCCTTGCCGCTAGCCGAGGAAATCGGGCGTCAGTTTTCAGAAAATTTATTATTTTTATTCCGTAGCTTGAATCTGATGCTGCTATGCATTTTGTTAGGAGGCTCGCGATTGGCGGCCATTTTTACGGCCGGGCAAATGCTAAAGACAAAAGCCCATTTATTGTGGTTTTTGACTTGGATGCTGATCTGTGGGGCGGCGCTACTCGCCCTATGGTTACAGCGGATGTATCCTTACGCATTGTTGCTGTATTACGCGGCATTGCTCGCATATATGCTGTGCAATGCCTATTGGGAGCGGAGCTGGACTCAGGTTTCTAGACGTTCTTGAATGAGCTGTTTCACTTCGCTTGGGCGCATTCCTTTTTCGCGTAATTCGCGGATGCTGTCTGCCGAGCTTCTTTTGGCCAGACGGCGCCCAGTAGAGTCTTTGATCAGGGGCGTGTGATAAAAGTCGGGTGTGCTGAGTTGCAAGGCTTGGTAGAGCAACAGTTGCCGCGCAGTGGAGCGCAAAAGATCTTCGCCACGGACGACTTCGGTGATCCCCATCGCGGCATCATCGACGACCACCGCGAGTTCATAGGCGGGCACGCCATCCTTACGCCAGACCAGAAAGTCCCCAAAATCTTTTTGTCCGATGGCTGAGATCGGGCCCAAGCGCTGATCTTGGAAGGTGATCGCTTGATTTTCTGGAACGCGAAAGCGCCAGTTATGGGCTCCTGGAGCTTGGGTATGGGCTTGGTAGTGGTAATCGGGCCGGAATTCGACTGGGTAGAGGGCTTCACCCATTTCATCTTCGGCATGGGGCGCACGGGCGGCATGTGCCAGATCTTTGCGTGAGCGGGTACAGGGATAGAGATAACCCGCCTGGTGCAATTGACGCCAAGCAGCGACGTAATAGGGCAGCCGTTGGCTCTGATTGTAGGGGGCGTTCGGCCCGGATCGGTCGGGGCCTTCTCGCCATTCGATACCCATCCAGCGCAGGTCTTGCATGGCACTCTGTACATAGCTCGCTCGACTGCGTTGCGGATCGAGGTCCTCATTGCGATAAATGAGCATGCCCTGGTGCTGTCGCGCACGCTCGGCTGCGACGCCGAAGGTCGCCAGATGTCCTAAGTGAAGATGGCCACTGGGGCTGGGGGCGAGTCGCCCACGGTAGGAGGATCGATCAGCGGCGGGCATCTTCACTACTGGTTAAATTCGGTAGTGAAACGCTGCTAAGCTCCGGTATACATAGGTACCTGTTTGCTTGATTCCGCGTTCTTATGAGCCGTTGGACGCGAGCTGCACGTGCGGGCGGATTCAAAACACAGCCATGTTTTGAATCCATCTCGCTCAGCTGCTTAATCCGCGACTACTTCAGTCTCGGGGTTTTCCTCTGTCGCCTCTTCCGACGCGATGACTTTGCTGATACCAATCAGTTGATCTTTGTCGGATAGGTTGACCAGTTTCACGCCGCTGGCGGCGCGGCCGGTGACGCGGACGTCTTTGATCGGACTGCGGACAGCTTGGCCCTTTAGGGTGAACATCATGATCTCATCGGATTCGGTGACGCTTAGGGCGCCGGCCACTTTGTCAGACTTGATGGCGATGATGCCGGAGCCACCTCTGGACTGGGTGCGGTATTCGCTAAATTCGGTGCGTTTTCCGAGCCCATTGGCGCCTGCAATCAGCAGTTTTTCCTCATTGTTGACGATTTCGATAGCCACCACGGCATCCTGCTCATTTTTGAGTTTGATGCCACGCACACCACGGGTCGCGCGCCCTTGATCCCGCAAGTCAGTTTCAGAGAAGCGGATGGACTGCGCGTTGCTGGTAATGAGGATGATCTCGTCCTCCCCACTAGTTAAGCGGGCACCGATCAGCTTATCGCCTTCATCGATATTGATCCCAATAAGTCCACCGCGGCGGTGGTTTTTATAATCGCTGAGAAGTGTCTTCTTAGTCACGCCTTTGGCGGTGGCCAGGACAATGCGCTGGGTGCTCTCTTTGAAGCTATCGACGCAGATCATTGCGGCGATTTTCTCGTCTTTTTGCAATTCGATGATATTGGTGAGCGCCCGTCCTTTAGCGGTCCGGCTACCTTCCGGAATGTTGTAGACTTTTTCCACATAGACGCGCCCATTGTTCATGAAGAACATAATGTTGTCGTGGGTACTTGCGGTGAACAGGTGCTCGACAAAATCATCGTCGTACTGCCCAGATCCAATCACGCCTTTGCCACCTCTTTTTTGCGAGCGATATTCATCCAGCGCCGTCCGTTTCATAAAGCCCTTGTGCGATACGGTGATCATGCAACCCTCGTTGGGGATGATGTCTTCCATGCTGAGTTCGCCATCGATCTGCAAGATTTGAGAGCGACGAGGATTGTCGTACTTCTCCTTCATCTCGACCAATTCTTCTTTGATCACGGCCAGTAGCTTGGATTCGTTTTCCAAAATAAAGCGCAACTCTTCGATGAGTTGCATCAACTCTGCATATTCCGCTTCAATTTTATCGCGCTCCAGTCCGGTCAATTGGTAGAGGCGCAATTCTAGGATAGCGTTGGCCTGCAATTGTGTCAGCGGGTAGGTGCCCATCAAATTGAGGCGCGCCTCTTCACGGTTTTTAGAGGCGCGAATGATTTTTACAAAATCGTCCAGATTGTCCAGCGCGATGCGGAAGCCCTCCAAAATGTGGGCGCGCGCCTCTGCTTTGCGTAATTTGTATTGGGTGCGGCGGTAGATGACCTCGCGGCGGTGATCAATATAACAATTGATCAGCTCTTTGATGTTCATCTGTTTCGGACGTCGATTATCGAGTGCGAGTAGGATGACGCCAAAGGAGCTTTCTAGCGGTGTGCTCTTGTACAATTGGTTGATGATCACCCGTGGGATGGCGCCGCGTTTGAGCTCAATAACGATGCGCGTTTCCTCGGTCGATTCATCTCGTAGATCGGAAATGCCCTCGATTTGCTTGGTTTGGATCAGTTCTGCGATCCGCATCACCAGTGAGGCGCGATTCACATTGTAGGGGATGGCGCTGATCACAATCTGCTCCTTACCGCTAATTTCGACGACTTCAGCCACGCCGCGTGTCCGCACGATACCCCGTCCCGTTTTTAAATAGCTCTCTATGCCGGCAGTGCCGTGAACGAAACCACCCCCCGGAAAGTCGGGGCCAGGGATGATTTTGATTAAGGCGTCCAAATCGATGTTTGGATTATCAATAATGGCACAGGCCGCATCCACCACTTCCCCCAGATTGTGGGGGGGGATATTGGTGGTCATGCCCACTGCGATACCGGTGGAGCCGTTGATCAACAAGTTGGGCAGCGCGGCGGGTAGGACGGAGGGCTCGGTGATGCTCTCTTTGTAATTAGGGACAAAGTCGACGGTGTCTTCGTCGATATTTTTCAGCATGTCCTCCGCAATCGATTGCAATTTACACTCGGTGTAACGATAGGCGGCGGGGGGATCGCCATCGATCGAACCAAAATTACCTTGCGGAACAATCAATGGGTAGCGCATTACCCAATTTTGCGCTAAGCGGACCAGAGTGTCGTAAACTGAGCTATCGCCGTGGGGATGATAGTTTTTGAGCACTTCCCCCACCACGCCGGCGCACTTATCGAAATTGCGATTGTGTAGCAGCCCCTCGCGCAGCATGGCATACAAAATGCGGCGCTGCACAGGTTTAAAGCCGTCGCGGGCATCGGGTAGCGCACGCGAGATAATCACCGACATCGAATAGTCGATGTAGGCGGTTTGCATAATATCCGTAATAGACGATAACTCGGCTCCGGCAGAGTTATTGGATGGGTCGGTTGGAGGCGTTTCCATAGGGTTCTTCTATAAATTGATTCTGCGTGCTTAGACGTCTAGGTAGGATACGTTGAGCGCATTGTCTTCAATGAAGGCGCGTCGGGAGGGCACATCTTCCCCCATCAGCATGGAGAACATGTTGTCGGCAGCGGCTGCATCCGCAATGTCGACCTTCAGCA
>Ga0213865_10002189_pt1 | contig 12419 bp, 12 predicted proteins | sample PICome_6_FD_160100 | JGI IMG/M metagenome (GOLD analysis project Ga0213865, IMG submission 160100) | Coastal seawater microbial communities near Pivers Island, North Carolina, United States - PICO282 | ecosystem: Environmental > Aquatic > Marine > Coastal | place: USA: North Carolina...
TCCGACAAAACAATTTCGTCTGGTTCGGGAGTAGGTGTAACAGGTAAAATCACGGGCGCGGCCGCGGGAGTCTCTGTTATCTTGACCCTGAGTGTGTCCGAAACCTGTGAGTTGATCACACGGAATTCGATTACTACTGACACACTATTGTAGTCTGGTGTCGCAACAATTTTTAAACTTAATACTTTGACTCGTGGTTCAAACCTTTCGATTGCCGCACGAATCTGATTAATCATTAGGTCTGCTGTGTTCTCATCCATTAGTTCGAACAACAGGCCACCCAAGTCACCACCAAATTGTGGTTTGTAAGGTTTCTCGAATCGGTTAGTCAACAACAATGTCTTGATTGCTTGTTTGACCGATGCCGCATCTAATTTGCGTAGTACGTCCCCGTCACCACTCGTGTACGTTGGTGCGGTTCTGGCATCCAAAGTAAGATCGATATCCGAATAGTCACGCTCACGTACAACACGAGCGCTGTTACTCAGTTTCCCATCTTCATTGGAAAATATCTTTGCCATAGTCCGTAAAACCTTTTCTTTTTATTTATACGTTAAGGCAGGATCTCTAACAACTCATTCTTGGATTGTAACGATCCGTTGTAAGTTGTTTTCAAATCATAACTGAACGATACCTCAAAGGACTCAGGCACTTCCGGCATCGTGAGAAGAATAGAAGAAGTGAGATCATCACTTGGATCGAATGTGTCGTATGCCAGTTCTAACTCATTGTAGTCGATATAATCTTTCCAATACACAGCGAGATCAAATGTTTTACGAGGATCACTTTTACCGTTAATGTCAATGACCTGATAACCGATACCACGACCGAATCTTCGTTCCTCGTTGAAACCTCCTGGCCTCTCTCCCCGATACCCTGCGGCAGTAAAATCCTGATAAGGTTCGTACACACCGTCCGATACAATCAAACGATGTTGTGCAAATTCAACGTTAGACACAAAGGTGTTCATTGCCTTTGCATGAAGAATAAGATTACGTGATACCTGAGATCTATCCACGGGTCCAGAGAAAGAATCATTATAGAGACGATCCCATTGTGTACGTGACCCGATTGCACCAAGAAACTTTGCACACGTTATCCCAGGCCCTAATCGAGTCGCAGAGGTGATGTCTCCCGTAGGATTGTATTGTGGATCAACTAGTATCTTCATCGTGTATTCACCTTAAATCGTTTACTGCGATTATCTGAAGGGTTGTTTCCTATTAGTTCTTTTCCAAAACGTAATGTACCTTTCTTTGCAGCAGTGCGTCCAATATTCGTCGGCAAGTTCTTCTTGAAGTTCGAACTCAACTTACCTTCCCCAACCAAGAAACTGGTGAACTCTCCGTTGTTCAGGTTTGCGGGATCACGCAACTTGGATCGAATCTCATCAATCGTAGGATCATGACTGAACAACTCTTTGTAGTCATCCGACCGCAGTATCTTGTCCTTGAGTTTACTGTCCACACTCACACCACGAATACCATACTTGGATGTTGACAACTGCAACTCAACTATGCCAGGGTTTGGTAATGGTGCAGTTGGTGGTATGGGTATGTAAGGCATGATGCCTGGCTTCGGTGTAGGTACGATAATAACTGGGGGTGGTCCACCCTCTTTCACCGCAGTCTTCGCCAGTAGTGCACCCTTCGCAGATGTCGCAAAACCTGCGAATGATGATGTGATTGCATAGTCTGCGTGAAACGCTTCGGTCGCACGACCAACCAATGATCCATAGAATGTAGATAGGTTGGTGAGACCGCCAGGGGCTCCACCGTATGTTTTACCATAGTAGTCCATCAACGGACCACCGAATGTACCCTTGTGACCGATCATCGATACGGTTCGTGCAGTAACGTTTGCAGTAGATGCGGCCGCAACCCACTCGTTGACTGCAGTCGTAATAAGATCTGTGCCCGTAAGAAGTTCGGTCGACAACTCTGTATAGATTTTTGTGTCACCCTTTGTGACCATGTATCGTGAACCAAGTACTGTGTCTGTACTCTGTCCCACGACCTGAGTTCCTCGTGTACCACGTATCGTGTGGTTCTGATCACGATTAACTACTTTGTTGTGTCGTCCTTTGATTTCTTCTTTTTTGTCTCCGGCAACATCAAGGTTATAGTCGCCCCCAACAGAAACATTAAAGTCACCGTCAATACGTAAATCAACATTACCTTTGTAAACAAGGTCACCCTCGCCCTCCACTATAGTTTTTGAATCCCCACCGACAACTTCGATTCTTTGTTTCCGTGTTGATATGAGAACAGATCCATCAGCACGAAGTTCAATCCCCGCACCCGTTCGATGTTTGATAAGAACACGTTCACCGCCAGGCGTATCGTCCATCTCAAACGAGTGTCCCGATGGTGTCTCCTGTACCTGATTGAACGGAAAGATAGACGGTTCTTGATTCGGTAGATCAAGGTCGACATTGACATCACCACCACCGGCCGAGAGACGATTGACTCTTTCTCCAGTTGCGGATTTACTGATCGAGGTGTCATAGAAATATTCCCGCTTGGGATACTCACCCGATGGATCAGCGAATCCCTCTTTGGGGATACCCTGAGTCACCTCTTTTGCGATACCGGATTTGTTGACCCGTGTTTGATATTCGTCTGAGAAATTTGTCATTCGTTTATTTCTGCCGTCGTAAATGGTGATTGATTCAATGGGTCATCAAACTTAGAATCTTTGTCGAAGTTTGCCTTCACGTATGCACGAACATCAAAGCCTGGATCGTTCGTAAGATCATCAATGTCTTGGTGTCCCACGATCTGACCACCCTCAAACACATTGTAGAATGATCGACAGAAGTGATCAAAGGTGTTAAACTGGGATCGAGTCAAGGATTGTACGGATGTAAAGTCTTCGATGTTTCGTGTCTCACTAGGAACATTTATACCACCCACAAATACGATACCTATACTTCTTTGATTGTGATCGTTCACAACCGCATGTTCACCAATGATATTTGCTGGACGACCACGTTGTAATGATCCATCCCTTCGTATCACATAGTGATAACCAATACCATTGAGATTATTTGCAAGGTGTGTCTCGTTGATCTCTTCACTACCGATGTTCTTGTTGGTAGGTGTCTCCGTCCAGTGAACTACAACTTCTGTGACCTCTCGTTTGATATTACGTAACTCGGCCTGTAATTCTTCGGTCGATGAAATATAAGGGAATACAGGTTCACCTTGTCCGTCTTTCCATTCCTTTTCAAAAGAACCTATCACATAGGGTTCGTCGAATACTATGTCATCGAGATCAGGCCGTGTTGCATTTGTGATCGTGGTATCGATCGTCTTCAGGAATGCACGAATCTCATCTGCGGGTTTACCCGTTGATTGGAACAGAAGATCCACTGCGAGTTGTTCTTCTTGTGAGTTGCCTTGAGACAGATTGACGACTCGTGTAACGTCAGCATCTTTTAATTTTGGTGCAAACTTCTTGACATCTCTCTTAATCTCTGTTAAGGTCTCAGTAGAAAGTTCCTGAACAATACCATTAGTTCCGTCACTTGCAACTCTATTTGAAACCAAAGAGTTTTTTTCATCTGCGAGGGCCTGATACTGATTACGTAAATTCTGTTGTTCTTGGGCAGACGCAATGGCCTTCGCACCATCGGTCACACCCGAGATATCTGCAAAGTCTTTCTTTGCTGCTGCACTCTTGAGATTCTGTTTGATGTTACTAGCCTTGGTCACGACCTCACCCAAAGACTGTAGGGGATTGGTTTTTACATTATCAATAAAAGAAGAGAACTCATCATTACCAACTGGCATTCTTGGTGTAATGGGACCAGCTGTTATTTCACCGTAAGTCGGAGATGAGTCGTCTGTGTCGATACTGATTGGCATTGTGATTGATCGGTTGATGTCCGTAACCGAACCAACCGCAGTTTCTAATTCATCCATAACACCTTCAACTGCTCCCGTTGCGAGAGTGTTGATTGTGTCTGCCGTGAAACCACCGATCTTTCCAGCAAGGTCAGTGCCTGCCTTGAGTAGACCATCCGCAGAGGCATCGACAACCGCGGCTTGTAGTTCTCCAGCAAGATCCCCTGCGGCTTCTCCCGCAATCTCTGTAATTGATCCGGTCAATCCATCAATTGAATTAACACCCAAACCTGTAATCAACTGAATAATACTAGACAGTGTACCACTCACACCACCCGTTGCATCCAGAGACGATGTTTCCGGTACGGTGATTGTTTGACCATCAAGGGTAATCTCTTCGAACGAAATTTCTACCTTCGCACCAAATGCACCTGAGATCTTAGACACAGCCTGATTGACCAAGTCACTCTTCAAGTTCTCGATACTTGCGGCACCCGCATCCATCAAACCTTCGGTGGTTGTATTATTGAGTATGTCTTGTGCACGGTCAAACTTCTGAGTAAGGGACTGAACACCACCCGTTACCTCATTAGCGAACGCACCAGCACGACTCGATAATGCAGTCGTTTGTGCGTCTACTGCCTTTTGTGCTTCAGCCTTTAGGTCCACTTCTCCAGACAATGATGCATTGTCTTTGAGTACCTTTTTCAGTAGATCCTTTTTTTCACTCATGCGAACACCTCATCATATGCAGTCTGTGCAAGGTTCTCTGTGTTATTTGTTGTGAAAAGATAATTACGATTGATGACCTCGCTTGCGGATTCTATATCTGTCGTATTTAGAAGTTTACGATTGGCAGAACCAAATCGAGTTCTGAGTTCGAACAATATGTATTGTAGTTGTGTTGAGTATAATCTCCAATCAACTGCGGGTTGAAAGTTTTGTGAGAATGCAAGCAGTCCATTGAACCGTGAGCCTGTTGCTGTTGATCGTGACCATGCAGCAACACCCGATGTTTCCTGTCCACTATCACCCGTCACAAATCGAGACACTCCCTGCAATCCACCCGTGATAGCGGCCGCATGAACTAGATCATATCCGTTATCAATGAAAAACTTCATGGACTGTTGTCGTCTCAACTGGACAGAAGGTGGTATGTCTTTATCATCTTCCAAGAGCCTTTCCATGACTGAGTTCTGCAAGCGAGACTGTGGATCTCCGCGTTGCACTGTCGTAGGAAACTCAACTCGTGGTAGAGAACCCATGATCAAAGGAATCTGAGATGTCGTACCATCAAGGAAAATACCAAAGACAAATGATCCCGCAAGTAACTGAGGGATACGTCCATAACCTGAGATACCACCTTCGGTCGTTGGAACAAGAACTTGTGCCCATGGCAGATCTTTCTCAGGGATGTCGATGGTGTTGGATGAATGCACACCGTTGATTCTTACCTTGACTCGACCTTCGAGGCCTGCGGGTGGTTGTGCATTAATGACCGTACCGAAAAACCATCGGTTGTCGTCACCATAGAATTCTTTTTGTATAGGTCTTAGTACGTTCATAGTGTGAAGTCGCTCGGTAGATCACCCAACTTAAACATTCGTGCACTCACACGATGTCGATCTTGTGACATGGTATGTGCGGTATTCATCAACATGTAATCCCCACTCTTTCTTTTGTCAATTGTTTTATTGACATCACGCGCATCACCCTGAGTATTTGGACTCAAGAATAGGATACGTAATCTACGGCCGGGAGAGATTTTCTTCTCAAGAAATAACGCACCATCCATCTCAATGTCAATGACGTTCTTACGTATTATTTGACGTATGACCTTGTTCTTTACCTTCAGTCGAGATTCCAACAATGCATCATCTTCGATCAACTGAGTCTCATCGTGATAACTCTTAAACTGGTTATAGGTCTTGGTAGAAGTCACTTGGTGAATATTCATCGCGTCGTATTCGTCGGATGGCTTGTCACCAATGAACAGGGATGGATCGAAGATAGACTGTGCACTTGTATTATCGATAATACCGTTGGTGTAGAAGTCATCGAGAATATCTCGCACAGAAATATGCGAAGTAAATGATTGACCTGTACCCGCATCTATGTTAGTATATGATGATCCGATTGCACCCTCTTCATATAATGCAAGTGAGTCCTCAGTGTTTACCTCTTGGAATGTAGACACCTGATAATAAATCTTCAGTGCTTCGGTCTCTTCATCACCAGCTGAAGTTGCATCGGTATATCTCAGGGGCAACTTTTCATTCAATACAGGAATCTGCATAAGGTTTTCTAATGAAGAGATGTACAGGTAAGGAGAGTAGAGATCACCGTGTACATAAATGGGTGCACCCGTGCGTGAAGTCATCCGTTGCGTCAACCACGTCATTGCTTCGAGGGGACTGAGATAGGGAACGATAACCTTACGTTCGCCTTGTGCACTACCTTCAAAGAAGTCTGTCTCGACTACCGTCTTACCTAGATCACGTAAAGAGATGTCCTTGATGGCCTCCTCAAGAGTTGATTCATAGGATCGACTGATCTGTTTCATTGCATTGACGTACACATGTTCTTCAACCAAATCGATCGAGATCACTTCACTCCGTTCGTTGATTCTCTCTGCGTCATTTATTTTCGAAATGAAAAACGTCTTGGTGATCACACCCTTGAGTGGATTATTACCGTCAGCGACTACTAGACTCAGTCTCTCTGTTCCCTGTATCGATAGATCAGTACGAAAACCAAAGTCATCGACCATCACTACTCGTGCGTCACAATAAGACTTGGTGAGAGCCTCAAACAATGTGAGTTCTAATATATTGTTTCGTATATCAACGATGTTAGCCTCTTCAGTATCAGAAGAGAGAATAACATCCGCATTGATAATAGTGAAACGGGATTGGTTAAGTGACATTATTCAACGGCCAATAGTCGCTTGAGTTCACCGACCAATGTGTCGATGTTCTCTTTTTTGATAACACGAATACGTTTTGACTCATCGTTCTGATCAATCAAGTAATCGAGGTTTGTCTTGAGTGTGGCACCTGAGAGGTTGTCAAAGTATCGATCCAACCACTCTCCCGAATCGTTTTCGTAGTGGTGTATCCCCTCGTATTCGTAGACTGTGTTGGACAAAGAGGCACCTAACTGAAGTGCGTCTGAACTATCGGGCGACTGATACGCAAGTGTGACACTACCTGTAATGTCACTGTCAGCTGAAATCACAATCTCCCCAACATCAAGGTTCTTTCTCACCACCACACCTTTCTTACCACTAACTAACACGGGTGTTCCTACAGGATAGATTCCCGCAAACTCTGCGGCCGAATCAGCTGAAGACAACTGTAGTCTTGCAGTGTAGTTCTTGAAGTAATCAGAGATCGCACGTTCCTGAATCTGAGTCACCGTCATCGGCCATCCAGTCTCACGTAGACGTTCGTTCATCAAGAAGAATGTCCAATCGTAGGTAGATTTTTCATAGAGACGATAGGACAATGTATCTGGACGATCACCATCTCGTATCTCGTACTCAATGTACGCAGCTATATCATCACGGAATGTGTCGATCAGATCCACATACTTGGATAACTTTTGAAACTGTACGGGTTGTGTTTCGTCCCCGAACAGGTATATTACTTTTGGAAAGTTTTCAAAATAATTAGACATTAGAATTTCTTATCCCTAACTTTGCTCTTATCTAGAACAGTGATTTCTCTGAAGTTGAGAGAGATGTCCACTTCGACAAACTCTTCCCCATTGTATAGTCCCGTTGCAGTTGAGTTGAATGTTGTGTTGACTGATTCTAGATAACACCGCCCGATGTTGAAGCCTGGGTTGTATCCCGACTTGTTCTTAATGTCAATAGTAAAGACATTAGGGAACTCATACGCAAAGGGTGCACCACCCTCTGTGAGTCGAATTGCTTCGGGATAGACTTCTTGACGGAAGAACTTGACGATGTTCTTTACTTCTGCGGCTTCTCGTTCATTACGTGCAATCATCTTAAATGTGAATGCGAACGTTCGCATGTTGACTCTTTCAAACAGAGTTCGTTCGTTGGGTGCCATTGACACACGAGTCGCACCCTTCGCGAGTGCGCCTGCCTGGTCTGCAATGTTACCCCCGGCAACTGCACCAATCAATGCACCACCAAATGCACCACCTCCCAAAAGTTTTGATGCGGCCGCACCAACACCAACAGATGCCAAACTACCGGCAGCTTTCCCAGCGGCCTGTGCAGCAAGTGCTTTAGCGGCACCACCAAGTTTACCACTAGGATCAGTTATTCTACCAACGTCTTGTGCAACACCCAAAGCACCTAGATCTACAACGTTGTACGTAACCCCGTCTTGATACTGTAATCCCTTGTACAATGGAAGTGTCACAGTCCCTTGAGGGTTGTTTGCGTTTGTATTCTCGTATGATGCGTTCACGAAATTTCGTGTGTTCTGTAATACACCCGAAAGAAATCCCGCTTCTTCTGCTTCCTGAATCTTTGCGGCCTGTTCCCTTTCTTCTGCATTCTGTGAAACCTTGGTCTTTCTATCATTGGGTATAGGTGTGTCGACTACCTTATCAAGACTAAATGCGGGATCGATCTTGTGTGCAGTGAAGATGAGACGTGCGGGTGCATCACTCAGGCCTGTTACAGGATACTGATAGTTCCTCGCACGTTCAGCAGTTTCTTTCGATTCACTGACAGCATCGACCACGTCGTCTTCGGTTTCACGAAACTCTCCGATTACATTCTCTTCTTCTGCCGCAACACCCTTAACCCGATTCAATTGTTCTGGTGTCAGTTTTCCACCAACGGGAACGTCGAATTCATCTGCCATGTCTAATCTCTAAATAAGTGAATTATTGTAAATGTATTTATAGGGAAACCGTGGCATATAAAGGCAAATATACCCCAAAGAATAAATCCAAGTATGAGGGTGATCCTACATCGATTATTTATCGTTCGTTGTGGGAACGTCATTGCTTCCGTTGGTGTGATGAAAACCCAAAGGTTCTGAAATGGAGTAGTGAAGAAGTCGTCATCCCTTATCTGTACGAGGTTGATCGAAAGTATCATCGATACTTCATGGATCTCAAGATTGTCTTCGAGGACAAGACTGTGTTGGTTGAGATCAAACCAGAGGCACAAACCAAGCCACCAACGGGGGGACGACGTACCAAACGGTACATCTCTGAGGGATACACCTACGTGAAGAACATGAATAAGTGGGAAGCGGCCAATGAGTATGCACTTGACCGTGGATGGGAGTTCCAGATCTGGACTGAGAAGACCGAACCCCTCAAGTCAATGATTGGTAAACCGTTGAAGAAACTCAAACCCCTGCCAAAATATAAGAGAAAAAAGACTAAATAGAATAATGAAACATTTAGACGACGTAAACGAATCCTACTTTGAACATCTTCGTTTTGCATGGAGTGTTGCATTTGTGTTGTTCGTTCACGGCCTGTTTCCACAAATATGGGTAGACAAAGCATCTAGGATGATCGAGAATCGTGGCAAGTAACTTATTTCAGAAGGTAGAGTTCGAGGCATTCCGTGCGGGGATCACACCACGCACACGAGAGTCTCGTGCATGGTTTCGTAAACGTGTGCAGAACATGCGAGTCAACCGTCGCGAGTTGATGAAATCTGAACCTATCGAAAAAAGAGAAAGGAGTGTATCGGGAAGCATGTATATGTTTTTCTACGATCCGAAGACTCGCGAACAACTGCCGTACTATGATTCGTTCCCGTTGATCATCGCAGTCGGTCCAGCAAAGGGTGGGTTCTATGGCCTGAATCTACACTATTTGCCGATACCCCTTCGTGCAAAGTTTCTTGATGAACTAATGAACGTCACCAACAACAAGGCGTATGATGAAACAACCAAGTTCAGTCTATCTTACCGAATGTTGAAGAGTGCGTCCAAGATGCGTTACTTCAAACCCTGTTACAAACATTATCTCACATCTCAGGTGGAAGGTCAGTTGTCTTACGTACCACCCGCAGAATGGGAGATCGCCACGTTCTTACCCGCAGCACAATGGCAGAAGGGTGGACGTAGTCAGGCCTATGCAGATGCAAGGAGAATGATTTCATGAAGATCTCTACACTAGATGATCTAAAATCAAAGATTACCGCAGGCGGGGGTTTCTCAAACCCCAGTCTGTACTATGTCAGTCTACCAACACGTAACCTGAATGGTGAACAAAAACAGTCCATTGAATTCTTTGTGAAATCAATTAACCTACCCAGTCGAAACCTATTGTCGGTTGATCGTGAAGTGGGTATGGACATGGATAAGGTTGCATACGGATATTCTAACCCATCTATTTCGATGACCTTTCGGGTTCTGAATGATCAGTTAACACGACAATACATTGAAGACTGGCAGAACTCGATTGTTAGTCGATATGACACCACACGAGAAAATCACTATACCGTTTCATATCCAGATGATTACATGAAAGATATTCGTATCTTCCAACTGGATCGTGGTATAGCCGTTCCTATTATCGATAAGAACTTTAATCTCGATCTAGGAATTGTCAACATCAATCTAAACACTGATATCGATCTTGAGTCAAGTGGTAGAGTGATATATACATGGCACCTTGAAAGAGCGTACCCTGTATCGTTTACACAAGAAACGTTGTCAGATGATGCAAAGGGTACAATATCAGAAATCACAGTTGAGTTCAGTTATAGAAACTGGAGAGGATATCAACTTCAGGGTGGACGAAACACCAGCATCGATGTTAGCAATAGTGTTACAACCGATATCGGTAGTCGCATAGGTAAGAAGATTTACGACACTTTGAAATTTTAATCATGGAGATTGATTATGGCTTTACCAAAGCTAAATGACACACCCAAGTATACGTTAACCGTACCATCAACAGGTAATGAGTTAAGATATCGTCCCTACTTGGTCAGAGAAGAAAAGGTTCTACTGATCGCATCAAGTTCAGAAGATCCACGACAGATTATGAATGCAGTCTACGATACAATCGCGGCCTGTGTTGAAGATATTGACGTGAATACTTTGACAACGTTTGATCTGGAGTACATCTTCATTCAGTTGCGTAGTAAGTCAACTGGTGAGACAAGTGACATTACACTTCAGTGTCCGGAGTGTGATCACAAAAACACTGTGACGATCCCATTAGATGAGATTGTCTGTACGGAAGCAAACACAGAAACAATGATTGAGTTGAGTGAAACGATTCGGGTAGAGATGAAGTATCCTAGTTATCGTGACATCCCGACCGACACAAACTCCGATGATCTTGGATTCAATTTGATTGCAAGCTCGATCAAGACTGTGTTTAGTGGTGACGAAAGAATCGACATCGAGGACGAATCATTCGAGAGTGTGGTTGCATTCCTTGAGTCAATGACACAAGATCAGTTTGCAAAGGTGACATCGTTCTTTGAGAACTCACCGACAGTCAAGTATGATCTACCGTTGGTATGTCAAGGTTGTGGTGCACAGAACACGATTGAAATTAAGGGGATGCAAAGTTTTTTTTAATATGCCTCGCGCATGAAGAATTGTCCAATCACTACAAGGTGAACTTTTTGCTTCAGAGGCATCACAATTATACACTGACAGAACTAGATAATATGATACCTTGGGAAAGAGAAGTTCACACAATTCTCTTGTTACAAGCATTAGAAGAAGAAAAACAAGCTAGAGAGAAGGCAAACAATGGCGGCAATTACACTGGATGATGTAGTCTTAGAACAGATGGAAACCAACGAGACGTTGGGTAATCTAAAAGAACAGACTATCATCATGTTTCAAATGCAGAATCAGGGTCTTGGTACCTTGATCGAACAGTTCGAGGAATTCCTTGGAATGGTTCGAACACAGATGCGTATTGCAGACGAAGACCGTCGTGAACTGAGGGGGCCCCCTCCAGTACCAGTATCACCTACCGCACCACCAACTTCACCCGATGACACAAACACTGGGCCTGGTATTCCTCTCATCACTGGTGTTGCCGCAGCGATCGCGGCAGCCGCTGGTGCGGTCTCCGGTTTCTATGCAATGATTCGCCAGAACTTCAAAGGCACTATCACTGCGATAGAAGATTTTGCAAAGTTCATCAAGAATCAAGTTGCACGAGTTGGTCAGTTCTTCAAAGGTCTTGGTGCACGTATCTTCCGTTACCTTGACTTCTCAAGAGGCGCTCAGGAATTGGGAGAACTACTTACTAAGGCCTTCGCACCCATCAAGAACTTCTTTACGGGACTGGCAAACAATCCTGTAGTTAAATTCTTTGGTAGACTAGGTCAACTGGTGGGTAGACTTGCATATCCTTTATTTTTATTCTATGATATTTACAAAGGTATCATGGGTGAGTTTGAAAACATCGATGAGACGGCCACTATCGGAGATAAGGTAATTGCGGCATTCGAGGGGTTCACCAAGGGACTTGTCAAGTTTATCATGTTCCCCGTTGATATCATCAAAGACATTACTTCGTGGATCTTTAGTAAGTTCGGTGCAACTGAAGAGATATCCAACTTCCTTGACTCATTCAGTTTTGCGGAAG
>Ga0213865_10002191_pt1 | contig 12414 bp, 6 predicted proteins | sample PICome_6_FD_160100 | JGI IMG/M metagenome (GOLD analysis project Ga0213865, IMG submission 160100) | Coastal seawater microbial communities near Pivers Island, North Carolina, United States - PICO282 | ecosystem: Environmental > Aquatic > Marine > Coastal | place: USA: North Carolina | collected...
TAGGCACATGATCCCAATCAAGTAGCCCACCGTCACCGTTTCAGTCGTCGTCGGGGGCATCCACACAAAAGGAAACATTAGAGCGCATAAGAGAATTCCCAAGAATACATATTGCCTGCGACGGCCAAAGCGACTGCGGGTATTATCGGATAGATTGCCCATCAAGGGGTCAGTGATCGCATCGAGGATACGCGGAAATACCAGTGCCCAGCCGATCAATTTCGCATCGATCCCCATGCCGATATTATAGATCGGCATGACCAAGGTGGTGATACCGAAGGTCAAAAAGGTGTCTGCGAGCCCTGCGCTACCGTAGGCGGCACACTGTGCCGTTTTGATGCGTTTAATATTTTGAGTTTTCATTCAAGCGGAGGGTATCATTATTTTTTAAAGACCGATTGAATGGCCCGCAGATATTCGAAGCCGTATTTCAAGTCGGGTTCGAGGTAGGCACCTTCATAAAATTCATTCCAGATGCCGACCGTTATAAATTTTCTACCTCCATGTTTGAGCACACTATTTTTGGCTTGTTCTAAGGCTTTTGCATACAAGGCAGGGCTGCCGCTGTGGTAGTGATACATGCGCGCTTGTGGATGCCAATGGCGCCAGTCTTCTCGTTGCGTCACGGTTGGTAGAAAGCCTTCGGGGCCCCATACTGCGTACATGGCATCCCAGTGCGCACGCATTGATGGCATTAGTTGTGTCTCGTAGTCGGCTGCAATAACTGTGCCCTTTCGGGTGCCCTTTTTCAAGTGTTTGACGATGGGACGTTGCTCGCTGAGTGTCGCCTTTGCGTGGGTCACATAATTGGTGGCAGCATCAAAGCCGATGTCAATGAATCCTTGCGAATACTGTGGGGCGATGGCTCCCAGCGTGAGAATGATTTCAGCATGTCCATACGATTTTGCGATAGCGCGTTGCTCGCTAACCCATGCTCGTAATCGCTCCATTTTTTGCGTATTCGTTCCCGGACCTCCGTGCTCTTCTCGCAACAGTCCAGGTGCATGGATAATCACCAGCGGTTTCCCATCAATACGATAATAGTTGGGTTGATTCATGAAGTTTTCGCAGGCATATTCCATGGTCCCCTTGGGAATCCAAGCATGCCCGTGGTTGGTCCACATGGTGAGAAATTGCATCTTGTCTGCGTACGGATTCGTTTTTAATGGGGCCGCACCCGTGTGGGATTTTCCGAGGAATCCAACTTCGATCGAGTCGTTGATATGGCGGTGACGAGGAGAATTATCAAAGGCCTCTTTAGACTCGGATGGGTACCAGTCAAACATCACCAAATTGATGCCTGCATCCCGCATCCACTTAATATGCCAATCCATGACGCGTTTGTCGGCCTGACGGTAGTAGGGGGTCCCCCGATAGCGAACTTTTGGATCTTTTGAATCGTACAGCAGTGGAATACACAAAGGCTTTTGCTCGGCTAATTCTGGCCAATGTTTGCCACCAGGGTTCCATGCTGGAAAATTCCAAATGGCGACGGTCCACTCACTAGGTTCAAGGTCTGGAATGGGGCCCGCCAGTTGACGATTAACGTCGATACGGGCGAGTGGTGGGTTCAATACTTCGCCGCCGGCACCGAGTAAAGGCGAGGATTCTGAGAAATGAATTTGAGCGCTAGCGATTAAGCTTAAACATACATGTGCTAGGAGGAGATGGCGAATTCTCTTCATTTCAGTTCCATGAGGTTATGGATTTGTAGACCAGCTCGGACACCTGGACCAAAGCGAACGGCTTGTCCGCTGGTCGCGGGTCCGTACTCGTGAAAGTTGCCTGCGAGTAGATTACTGAGCACGGTGTGCTTGGAGATGCCGTAGGATAAAGTCGCATTGGCATCGAAATAGAGGTCGGGGAACTTACCGGGCTTTTGTGTGCTATTATTGTGGGCGCCCCAATTGCTCCCGCGGCTGCACACCATTCCTTGAACGTGGATCCCATAGCCACCGTTGCGAGTCGCCGTCAAATTGTTATAGGTTCCCCCAAAAATATTGCGGATGAAGATACCATGTCCGCTATTCTGATCGGCTGCAATGTTTTGATACAGACCTTCGGAGTGATCAGAGCGGATGCCCACTTCACCATTGCCCTTTGCAAAAACATCGCTGACGAAAATGTTGCGCTCTGCCCACATGACGTTGAGTCCGCAGCGGCGATTATCATATAGGCGGAGCCCACGAAGCTGCAAATCGCGAGAATGACGGCCTTTACCCGTCAAGCGGATCCCGTCACCGCTGCAGCTACGTATATCAGTATCGATAATGTGCGCTGCTTGCACGCGCGTAAATTCAATACCATGGTAATCGCCGATGCCTTGGTCTGCTGTGCGTCCATCTAGTAAGCCGCCGATAATTTGTAGATGATGGTTACCGGCGTCAGAGTCGGCATTAACGATCATTGAAGTGTGCGACTGGGCTGCCAATGTTAGTTTGGCTGAGCGGAGGTCGAGTCGCGTGAAATTTGGCAAGCGAATGGATTTTTTTAACTGAAACTCACCCTTTAGAGTCAAGGTAGCAATGTGCGAGCGATTGGCGGGTAGGGTGTCGATCGCAGCTTGAATGGCTTGGCAGCTATTGCCATCACGGGCGCTTAGGGTTTTTTCAATGGCGTGTATCTGGATGCCAGGCAGGAGTGAACACAGTAGGGCGAGGAAGCAATTTCGTGTAATCATAAGTATGGATGGAAAATGGGGCTAAATGTTTAATGTATTAAATCAATAGATCTTTTGTCAATGGTATTTTTTATGGGCTGTGGATTTGAGATGCACTATATAACGGGCAAAATGACATGAATTGTACGCTGGCGCCTAACTTTCTTTAATCAGCAATCTAGGGCTGGAAGCCCTTCGTGCGCAGATCAACGCAGCTTCGCTTCCATTTGCGCAAGAGACGTCTTTGGTGGACGACCACATAAAACATGGTTCATCCCGGGTAAGAATTGTTGAAGGTTTCGCATACAAAAAAACAATATCTGCCAACGCCTCTTGCGTAAGCTTTTTATTGAGGAAATTTCACTCGTATATGCCCCTTAAGTTAGCGCCATTCTACTTAGATACCCTTTGATGGCTTAAAAGTGTCACCATATACGGAATGCAATTAGCCCTAAATACCAAATATGGACATTAGGTCCATTTTTGGTATTACGTGTTGACTAATTGCCTAAGAGAATTATACTAGAGGAATGGTTGATGCTCCTAAAAATTTTGTCCCTAGCCTACAACGGGCCCTCAAAATTATTGAATATTTATCAGATGCTCCCGATGGGGTACTTACTTCGGATCTTGCCTCCGAACTGAGGTATCCTCGTAATTCAGTCTTTCGCATTTGTTCGACACTACAAAGCCTTGGTTATCTAAAAAAAGATATAGCGACAGCGCATGTGAGATTATCTCGCAAATTTTTTTCTATTGGTTACAAGGTGCTATCTGAAGTGAATATTGTTTCAGTGGCTCGTCCCCATGCTCAAAAATTGCGTGATCAAACAAAGGAGACCGTATTAATCGGGACTCTGCTTGAGCGAAATGGTGCGGTTTTGGAAGAATTTGCGGGATTACATCACTTTAATTTCAGAATCAGTCCTGGTGCCAATTTCTATATACATTGCACTGCTCCCGGCAAAGCACTATTAGCATTTTTACCCGATGATGAGTGTGAAAACTATCTGGAAAGTATCAACTTTCATAAATTCAATGAGAACACAATCACCTGCAAGCATCGACTACGCGAACACTTGCAGTTGATTAAGGAGTCTGGCGTCGCATATGACGCTGCCGAACAAATAGTGGGCTGTCACTGTATTGCGTCTCCAGTACTCAATCAATATGCGTATCCTATAGCGACTATTTGGGTGACGGGGCCGTCGAGTCGTATTCCCCAAAAAGACTTTTCAGCTTACGGAACGCTTGTGCAAAAGGCAGCAACTTCGATTTCTAAAGAATTAGGTTTTTCCGCTTAATTAACTCTATCCCTATGAAAAATACTCTTACTTGTTTATTAATTATAATTAACGCTCTGGCAATAGTCGTTGTCAGTGGGCAGGATAGCAAATCTATGCATATGGGCCCTGGAATCGTACAAAAACACTACGGCTCGGATCAAATTTACCGCATTTTTAGTACAATAGAAAGTTCCAAGAAAAATAGACTTGGGCACGCGTCTATGCAAATGTTTAAGGGGTACCTGATGGGGCTTGAAGCACGGGATAGTGGGAAAGGTGATGGCGCCTTTGCTTTTTGGGACATTTCGAACCCTCATATGCCTAAGCGGGTGGTGACATATAAAGATAAGCATTCGCGTGCACTATTTGAAGGCCACAATTATGGTTTTTTGAAGCACGATTCCAAAGATTATGTATTTCTAAGTGCACAAAAGGGCTTACAAATATGGGATATGACTAACGTTCACAATCCAACTCACGTAAGTTCTCTTGATGTTCCTGGTTTGACTAGTGGAGCATATGCAAACACTGTTTGGTGGCTAGCAATTCAATATCCTTATATCTACCTAGGTGGGACCAATACTGGTGTTCATGTTGTCGATGCGAGTGAGCTAGCAAATCCCAAATTAGTACGGTCAGTCCCCACTAGTAAACTAGGGGGGTTCAAGGTAGGCAGCCTCTTTGCCTGCGGGAATTTATTGTTTGCAAATACCTTTGATGCACCGGGTTTTTCGGTGATCGATATTAGCCACCCGACGAAGCCTCGTTTGATCAAATTCATCAATGAAAAGTTTGGCTATAGTATGTTATTTAATGGTGGCTACTTATACGGGATAGGGGATAAACCATTAATCTGGGATGTTCGTGATCCCTCGCGGATCAATAAAATTAGCCATTACGAGGGTAAGCATTTCGGTGGAAAAGGTGGCTACGGGGTATTTCAAGATGGTTTTCTTCACATGGGGAATTCTGATGGTTATGTAAAGCTGGATGTACGGAACAAGAGAAATCCAAAGATTGCTAAACAAATAAAACATGCGGTGCCGTTCAGAGATTATGATGGGGCGAATGTGATCGGCAACCTAGTGTTAATGACTTGTGACCACGGCACCGGTTCACACTTTTTCGCACATACCGAAAAACCAGATACTAAAGGACCCCTAGTAAATTTCATTTCTCCGGCTCATGAGTCGGTTAACAATATGATTCATTCACGTATTGGATTAACGTTTACTGATGAGATCGACCATGAGAGTTTGCAAAATATTTTAGTTCGACCTTTGGGTGGCGAGCCTATCGATGGGCACTGGAGCTTTCATAATGGTATCGCCAATTTTTGTCCCAATAAACCACTTGCACAGGCAACCACGTATGAGGTGATCGTCCCAGCTGGTGCAGTCAAGGATCAGGTAGGCAATCCTCTAACTGAGCCATTTAGATCTGTATTCTCAACAGGACATTCAATAAGCGATTTCAATTTCTCTATCCTTAAAAATGATGCTGTCGTTCCGGGTGCCCTCATTACCTTTAAAATCGAATCCTCACTTGGGGATGTCGCGTACGCATGGGATTTTGGCGATGGTACACAACAGACCGCATACAGCACTGATACGACAATACAACACCATTACGAAAAACCGGGCAGATATTCAGTAATTGCGCATGCAATACGTGGAGAGCAAAAGGGTTCTGCTCAAACTAGCCAACTCGTGCACAATATCATTCCCAAACAAACGGCTAACTATGCTTCATCGATCGCAATTGCACGCAATTCATTAGCACGTAATATATGGGTTGTAAATCCGGACAACAATAGTGTGACAGCCATTCATGGCAGGGAAAAACTAGTTGAGCTGGAAGTCTCCAAGAATCCGAGGACGCTATCAATAGTTGATAATGTGGTGGCGGTTGTCTCCCAAGACGCTGCGACCTTGACGCTCATTGACAATACCGCATTGAAGATTTTAAAAGTGCACCAATTACCTTTTGCGTCACAGCCATATGGTGTTGCACTTGATGCTACTGCTCAAACTGCTTACGTGACCAGTCAAGCGTTTGGACACATCTATGCTGTGGATTGTGATTCTGGGAAAATTATACATACTTACCAACACCCTAGCATGCAGAGTTTGAGAGGTATTGGTATAAATCATCAACAAAATATCCTGTATGCGACCCGATTTATTTCACCGGATGATCAAGCAGAGGTTTACAAAATTGATTTACCGCAAGGGGACGTTACGACAATTGGTCTAAAAATTGATGCGACACCAGACACAGACGACTCTGGGCGGGGCTTACCAAATTATTTGTCTCAAATTGCACTCTCGCCGGATGGGACAAGCGCCTGGATTCCATCCAAAAAGGATAATATCCAACGGGGCCTCTATCGGGACGGGCAACCGTTGACATTTGAAAGCACCGTGCGTCCCATCCTGTCCAATATTGACTTAAAAACACATAGTGAACGCTATGCTATTCGTCATGATTTCAATGATAACGAGGGTCCGGTTGCGGCAGCTTTTACGAACTTAGGAGATTTACTTTTTGTCGCAATGCAAGGTACTAACAGTATTGAGGTTATCAACGCATACACAGGTGAGCCAATGACTTCTATATTGAATGTAGGAGCGGCACCTCAAGGGGTCGTGTATGACTCGGAACACAAACAGTTGTATGTACATGCTTTCCTGGATCGTCAGGTGACTCTATTTGATGTCGCTAATATCGTCAATAAAGGGGATGGGCTGGCTTATAAAGTCGGATCGATCCAGACCGTAAGTCGTGAATTGCTTCAGAAAAATGTGCTTGCGGGTAAAAGGATTTTTTACCATGCGGGAAACCCTCAAATGAGCCGAGATGCCTACATTTCTTGTGCATCTTGCCATTTAGATGGTGGACATGATGGCCGCACATGGGATTTTTCTGACCGTGGAGAAGGGCTAAGAAACACCACTACACTACATGGTAAGCTAGGTGACGCACACGGGAAACTTCATTGGTCAGCAAATTTTGACGAACTACAGGACGTCGAACATGATATTCGTGGTCATTTTGGAGGTATGGGATTTATGGACACGCGTATACATACGGCTGAGGGGTTTGATAAATCAAATCATCCGCTCGGATACCCTAAAGTCGGCCAATCTAAGTCCTTAGACAATCTTGCGGCCTATGTACGGAGTCTGAAAGAGACCCCAAAAAGTCCTTTCCGTAATCAGGATGGCAGTCTAACCGCAGAGGCTGCTAAGGGGAAGCAATTATTCAAACAGTATGACTGTGCAAGCTGCCATCGTGAAAAAAATTTCTCTGATAGCCATTACAATGTGGTTCATTCCCTGAATAGCATAACAGCGGCCTCTGGTAAGCGCCTTGGTAAAAAACTTCCAGGTATCAGCACTCCAACCTTAAAAGGCGTCTGGGCTACTGCGCCTTATTTACACGATGGCTCTGCAAAAACGTTAGCATCGCTTTTTAATACCAATACGCGTCATGGGGTCCAATCGGTTTTACCTGAGCACGAGATTCAGCAACTTGTAGCGTATCTGAAGCAAATTGATGAAACTGAAGAGGCAGTGGCTACCCATTCAGAAATAAGGGGCACTCAATTACCCATGTCACATAATGATTTAGCGTTTGCTGTTTTCAATACAATTCAAACTAAAGAGGCGATTGCTCCACTGAATTATTTAGTTGGTCGGTCCATTCCGATTGCGGAAGCCTATCAAATTCAGAGCCTATATAATCAATATATGATTAAAAAGTTTGGGTTCGTCATTGGGTATAAGATGGCATATACTAGCAAGGCTTCGCAAAAAAAATGGGGCATTCCGGCGCCCGTTTCTGGTAAGTTCTTCAAAAAGCAACTCGTAAAATCTGGTGGTACAGTCAAGCTAGACACTTTTCGTGGCTTTCATATCGAGACAGAGATTGCATTTACTCTGCGGCAAAATATCAAAAAACCGATTAAACATGTTGATGAGTTGAATGTTTTTATTGGATCCGTGCACACCAGTCTAGATGTTCCGGACTTACGTTATCGCCGAGACAAGGGAAAACTCACAGTGGGTGATGTTATTGCGATGTCATGTGGTACTCATACCTGTGTTGTTGGTGATGGGGTATCTCCAGATGAGGTTGATTTTACAAATATGATCGTTGCTCTAGATCTGGATGGTCAAAGAGTCTATGAGGGCAAGGCAACGAGCGTTCTCGGTGATCCACGTGAGTCCTTGCGTTTACTCGCAAATCAAATGATTCAAGCGGGTACCCCTCTACGCAGAGGACAATTTGTCTTAACGGGAGCTGTCACCAAAGCATATTTCCCTAAGGAGTCCGATAAAAAGTATGGGGACTATGTTGGAACTGCGACGGGACTACCGAGCGTTCGTTTGCGTGTAGACTAATCGCACAAATACCGCATATGCGTAGTCTGGTTGATTCAACTCGCCTTAGCTGCAGGGCACCTCATTGCATATTAATAAGTCTTTGATTTTTGCTTATGAGGGCGATTTTGGCGTCAATATTTCTTTGATTTGATCGAATAAAGTCAGGGGCTGTTGAGCCTGTAAAATTTTTTGTGTAAAGATTTTTATCCCGGATTATGCATTAAACCCGGATTATGCATTAAAAAATCTCGATGTTTAATTGAAGCGAGTGTTTACAAGGTACAGGATTCGCATCATCTTTCACCCAAATGGTGAACTTACCTATTGAGTACAGCGACAAGCCTGTAACGCCTTTCGGCGGGATGGCCCTCATGAAGCGATTTTTGGATCAAGTGGGCATACGCGAGAAGCTGGGCACTCTTGATTTACCTTCTCCGGGTTCGAACCGAGGTTACAGCAGCGAGCTAATCATTGAAAGTTTTTGGCTAAATATTTGGACCGGTGCAAGTCGTTATGTGCATTGTAATTGGCTGCGTGAGGACGCAGTGATTCAAGATACATTTGGCTTCAAGTCCATGCCTTCACAGAGCACATATAGTCGTTTTTTTGGCAAGTTCAGTCAGGCACGTAATCATGCTGTATTTCCGAAGTTGCAGCAGTGGTTTTTTGACCAAATGAATATCGGACCGGTAACTGTAGATTTTGACAGCACAGTGATTACGCGTGAGGGCAGGCAGCAAGGAGCGGTCCTGGGCTATAATCCAAATCGTCGTGGGCGTAATTCACACCACCCCCTGTTGGCTTTTGTTAGTGAAACAAAGATGGTGGCGAATGCTTGGTTGCGTCCTGGCAACACTGCCGCCTCAAGCAACTGTGAGGCTTTCATGGATGAGACCTTCGAGCATTCGCTCGGTGGACAGCAAGTAGGTCTTGTACGTGCCGACAGCGGTTTCTACACAGAGAAGATCTTAAACTTTTTGGAAGCACGTGCGCTCAATTATATCATCGCTGTACGCTGTTACTCAAACATCAAGAGAAGTATTTACGGACTTAAAGATTGGGTAGAGATTTGCGATGGCATTGAAGTGTGTGAGTTCATCCATCAGTCTGAACAAAAAGGAGCCAAGCCACGTCGGCACTTTGTTGTGCGTAAACGCATTGAACGACGACCCGAAGCTGGAGGGAAGCTGCTGTTCGAGGATTTACACGAGTATCGTTATAGCACTTACGTGACGAATTTAGAGCTGCCCGTTATTAAAATTTGGGACCTCTACAATGGCCGTGCCGATTGTGAAAACCGCATCAAAGAACTCAAGCAGGACTTCGGTCTAGAAAGCTTTTGCCTAAAAGATTTCTGGGCGACTGAAGCCTCTTTTAGGTGGATCATGCTCGCCTATAATTTAATGAGACTCTTTCAATATGCTGGACTCAATCAAGGGAAAAATAGAACCTTGAAAACTCTCAAATCCCAATGCTTTGCAATAGGCGCATGGACTTCCGAGCATGCTCGAAAAACGGTCTTAACCCATCTTTAACACCCCCATGGCTAAAGTTGAGTGTTTATGGGGGTTGACGGCGATTGATTTTATCCCAGTGGCACTACAATATGAAGATTTTGTTTAGATGCGCATTCTCTTGATGCCACCCGGTAGCATGGAGATTCCTAAATCTTGGTACAGATTCTGGAGCTTTTGCTCGGGACTGCTGGTTTTTCTGATATGTAAGGTGTGCCCATCTTTTTGTTTAAATGTTAGGGTGAGTCTTCTTTGAACCTCAAAGATGTCCTTTAGTGAGGTCCAGCTATGACTGTGCCCCTTCTGCTTGAGCTGCTTGCGGATGACCTGTACGCCTTGATAGGCCAGCACTGTTATGAATAAATGGCCATCGCATCGTCCCTGTTTGCGGTGATAGACTGGGCGCATGCTCAGTTCAGATTTGAGACTTCTAAAGACCGCTTCCAGATCGGTAAGCATGGTGTACGTGCGCCAAAGTTGCTCGTCGTCCCAGTCGATTTGGTTGGTTCGCAGCTGATACACCCCCGGATGAGTGGACTTGCTGCCTTCTTTGGGTTCGAAGTGCCATTGCAACTGGATCACATTTATAGCTGCTGAGTCTACAGTACAGTCAATGCGGTAGTGCTGAGCCACGCGGCTGTAACGTTGCTTTAAGCGGCCAATACGTTCGTTAACTTTATCACGTTTTTTAGTGCAGCCCTTTTTGCTGAGTCCCTCATTCAACTGTCTCAATTCGGATTCGAAGCGCGCCTGCGCCTTGGCGTCAATTTGGCGATCCTTGTGAGCCCGTTGCTCTGACCAGCAAGCCACGGTCAACTCATTGAGCCCTTCATCTGTGGCATCGCCAGTAGGTTCTGCCTGCTGGCGATGCAGATAAATCTCATGTCCGCTGGCCGAGAGGATCTGACTAGCCTGGGCCTGATCAAAAACGCGTTTATGCTGGCGACTGACCACCAGATATTTGAAGCCTTGTTCGCTTAACCAAGTAATGTTGCCCTCCGAGGCAATGCCAGCGTCCATCACCACCAAAGCCCCTCTGGGAGCATTGAGTGCTTTGAGCATGCCCTGCAAAGTTTTTCCCTCTGAAACGCTGCCTTCAAAGACCTCAGAGCGACGCACGAAGCCACTGCCATCAAGCATTAATCCCAGTGTCACCAAAGGGCAATCAAAGCGCTTTTCTTTCGATCGTCCATAGCCAGCCTGCTCGTTTTCAGCGCCATGGCCTTCAAAGTAAGTATTGGTTAAATCATATAAAGTGATCGTTGCGGTGAAACCGAACAAGTTCTCAACGTTTTCAAAGACTTGATCCTCAATGAGCGCCTTGTGCTTGAGTAAACGATCCGATGCGCGGTAGAGTTGCATGAGTGGCATGGATTCAAAGTCGAACTCTAATAGTTCCCCAATCGCACTTTTGTTTTTCATCCAATTCCAAGTGGCCAGCTCGCTACGCGGCTGACACATACGCCCAACAATATTGCCTAAGGCAGCGGCACGCTGAGGCCCATTAAACCCAGCCTCTTCAAGTATTTTCGGTAGTCCCAATTGCTCCAAAGCATGCAGCGAGACATGCTCAGTGCCGACCGAACGAGGACGCATGAGCTCTATACTGTTGACGTCGACTTCCCGAAAATCTGGCGCCTCATTTTGCAGCGCTTCGTCGTGATCACCGCGTAGCGCGATGATCTTAGCGCACATATCCTGAGCGACTGTTTCCAGCTCTGCTGGCAAGTCAAACAAGGCGCGTTCGCCAGCCAGTATTTGTTCAATACGGGTACACAACTCAGGCCATGAGGTGCGCTCAACATCAAAATGACGCCCCAAGTTGAGCAGTGTCTTTTGACTGACCTTTTTCCCGATACGAACAGAGTTCACTAGTCGATAAGTAAAATAAGACTCCGATCCCGATTTACCTGTAGTGGTTTTGCGAATAAACATAAACCGTACTCCATACGGAAGGATTCCGACAAGTTAACTATTAAATAATTATTATGGCACTACATTGGCAGTTTAAGGGTTCTTCGCGATTTTTAGTGGTTCAAGGTAAATTATTGCAATCCGTGGATTGCCAATTTTTCCGCAACGAAGTAGAGCATAATGATTAGGTTTTTATTGGATCGATAACCTCTGGCTTTTCTTTTGACTGCGGAGAAGACGCTATTGAGTCCTTCCATGTAAGCATTGGTGATTCGAGAGTGAGCAAAGCTGATAATACCATCAAAGTGGTTGAGGATACTTTCAGCTGCCGCGACCATCGGCTTGAACAGGTAGCCTTTGAATTTACCGTAGGACTTTACCCAATCACACCATTGGATGTGTTTTCGCTGAAAGCATTCCACAGAGTTCAACTTGTAAATATCCTGCAGGTTCAGGCGCATCTGGTAGGCTTTGGCTGTAATCAGGTTCGCCTGCTTGAGTTGATCCAAATGAGCGCTTTGATTTGGGTTCAGATTTTCAGGGTTATTACGGAATAACCACATGCTTTCTTTGAGTGATTTATCGCCCTTGCGGGATAGGCTTTGATGCTCCCTGCGGCGAACTTCATCGACCGCTTTACCGACGTTTTGCAT
>Ga0213865_10002192_pt1 | contig 12413 bp, 21 predicted proteins | sample PICome_6_FD_160100 | JGI IMG/M metagenome (GOLD analysis project Ga0213865, IMG submission 160100) | Coastal seawater microbial communities near Pivers Island, North Carolina, United States - PICO282 | ecosystem: Environmental > Aquatic > Marine > Coastal | place: USA: North Carolina...
ACATGGCTGTAGAGTCTAAAGCAAAAAGAAGAAGCAAAAAAAGAAAGCGCGATGAGTCGAAAGATAATATAAAGCCAGTGGCGCGCTTTAGTGCTGAAATATTAGTTAGCGGTAGATTATGAGCATATAGGTTATTTTGATTGCCATGTGGCGGCTTATATTGCGTCTAAGCGCCTATCTTCTTGTATGAAATAATAGTTACTTAAGAGGCTGCGGCCTCTTTTTTTTGCCTGAATTTTGAGCCGTAAAAATAATTAAAAAATTAACGGCAGGGTGTTGACAAGGTAGGGAGACCACTATAGTATTAATCATGTGACGCGGCGATACAGCAGCGCACTAAAGCAAACAACACATTAACTAAAGAGGGCATAGACAATGATTAAAGTGCAAATTCAAGAACATAAAACACAACGAAATATTGACGAAAGAATGGCCCCCCAAGCTCACGCTGAAAAAATGGCCTTAAATGGTGGGTTTTACAAAGTAACATTAATTAATGAATTTAATATTATTTTAGGTGAGTATGTCAATGGCGTTAGAACTTAAAATATACAGGTGTTTAAGATGCGGGAAACTTAAAGAAGTAAGTAAGTTTCCCTCTAATTCTAAATTGTGGGCAATGTATTGCTCAAACTGTATAAAAGTTAAAATAGGAGATATTTCAAATGGATAAAAAAATTCCAAAAGAATTATTGCCAGCCCTGAGGCAATACCGGCACAACGATAATAGCGGAATAGTGTTCGGGTTTGATCAAGAAGAGGTTTGCTCAATATTTAACAATTTAAACTCTAAAATTCTAAAGTGGAATGATGCTTTAAAAGTAAAGCCAGATTGCTGCCACTTTACTGGTTCTTCTGATTGTGTGTTAGTCGTTAGAGATTGTGGGCCTGACACACTGGAAAGCTATTCGATAAGCAAGTACAGACCAGATGGATGGGGCGATATGTACGGATCAAAACGAGAATATTTATGGTTAGATCAAGAGGTTAACGGATACAGAGTCACAAAATGGGCTTACTTATGGCCAAGCAAAAGTATACAGGTGCATGTATGAAAACAGCACCGAACTTGAGCAAGCAACACAATTAAGGAGAGGATATGTCAAAACGTACAATATATACCTGTGATATTTGTGGAAAAGAGTCTGACGGTAATTCACATTTCACAAATGAGGATTCGACTAAAAAAGGAAGAGCTTATTTAAAGATAGAAGGATTTGATGCGTCTAGACAGTATATTACTCATCTATGGAGAAGAGAACCATACTGTGAAGAGTATACGGATATATGTGGAGAATGCTCAAGCAAAATTAGAGATTTTACAGATAAGTTACCAGGCTCTTTAAATTAATGCCAGCATAAACCAACCAGCCCCTTAATTGGGGTATTATTTAACTAGAGGACGTAGGCAATGAATGTATCAGTTGATTCAAGCTTAGGGCATACAGTATCTACAATAAAAGTTAACGGGCTTATTTATTTTATAGTCTTTACTGAGGACTTGGCTTCAGTCATGCACACAGAGTGCAATAATTTCGGAAGAATTGACATTAATGGAAAGTGTTTTGTTGTAAAAGCATAAACCAACAGCCCCTTTAATGGTGAGCGAGGACATTATGAGCACAGAAGTTTTAAAGGCATACGTGGAAAAACTCAAGAGAGATATAGATAAACAAAAGGGGAATCCGATTTCAGAAGATCAATCTACATTCTATGAGGGATGGGAAAAGGGCCAGCAATCAATAATTGACGACATTGAAAATTTAATTAAAATTTTTGAATAGGTGAATAAAAGAATTGTGTAGAAGGGGTTTTGATAAAATGCTGGGGCGCGAGGACTTATGACAGATAAAGAACTAGGCGAGCTAATCGCTAGTATTGTTTTAGAGTTAATTAAATAGAGGGCTAAAGGATGAGAGAAATAAAGTTTCGGGGCTGGTCGTTATATGATGAAAAGTGGGTCTACGGCTATCTAACAGTAAAAACAACAAAGCGCGATTTAGAAAAACATTATTATATTTACTCTGAATCGGGTATTAGCGGGTGGAGGGTTGACCCTGAATCAGTTGGTCAATTGATTTTAGCTTTTAAAGATGGCACAGAATTTTATGAGGGTGATATAGTTTTTTGTATAGATGAAGATGAAGGCGCTAAAGCTTATCATACCTTAGAGTGGCAGGGGGGCGGATATCCCGCTTATGATTTGAGCGGAGATCATGGAAAGGATATTAACGGTATTAATTATTATCTCGATTACGGAGATATTATTGTTACTGGTAATCGTTTTGAAAATAATAGGGATTTAAAATAATGAAACCATTATTGATTAAGCCTGATTATTTAGCGGGTGCAGCATATAACATTATTAGGGGTCGTTATAGCAGAGCGTTAAAATATCTACAATCCTTTGTATGACCAGGAAGACAATATTTATATACACAACAGCATGGACAACAGGGAGAAATACGAAAGTGGTGAAATTAAGCAGCATTAAATGGAGGCCGTTTATATCATTTCAGTTTCACGAGCCAGGGGACGTACTTCTAATAAGTGATGGTGAGGATATAGATATCTATTATTATGATGATGTATGCAATTGTTTTGTTACAGTATGTGACATGGGGGAAGAAAGAATCAATTTCAATACGCAGTGTTTCTATATTGAGAAAGATATTTTAGTAAACAATATATGATATTTTATTAGGGAGCGGTATAGAGGGTTAAAGGATGGGAATGAATAATTTCATGAATTTTTATTCTTGGCTTTATGAAAGTTTTAAGGGTGGGGTGGAATTTGGTAATCATGGTTATATTATTAGGCTAAATATTGATTTTCATGATTATATGTCTATCCATGTTACATTTAAAGATCTAGGTGTAACTATGGGTGAACTGCATCCAGACTATGACCGATATAAAGAAGATTTTCTTAATAAAATTTACAGTTAATTATTAAATTAAAGGCGGGTTGATATGATAAGTGAAGAGATACAAAAGCTACTGGATGCTGAAGAGGATAAAAGTAAAAGGTATTATCTAAAGAAAAGGCTGGTAGAGGGTAAGGTTAGGCGTTATTTTATTATAAACGATGAAGAACGGGATCTATTAAAGCAGCGGCTTGAAGAGATAAGGAGCGCTAAAAATGGAAAAGGGGTTGAATGATTATATCGATGAAGCTTTGGAGATTGTTGCTAAAAATGCGATGAACAGCATGGAGGCGGCTATTTGTATTCAAGAAAAGTATGAATTAAGTGATAGTATTGTGGATAGCGTTTGTGTAGGTGTTGTTGATGAGATGTACTCATTTAATGCTGATCATGAAATAGAATTAAAGAGGGCTTTTAGATGAAAATATTGATATTGGGACATGGCCAGCATGGAAAAGATACTTTTGCAGAGTTGCTGAGCAAAAAATACAACCTAAGGTTTCAATCTAGCAGTTTAGAGGCGTTTGAAGCGATCAAGCCCGCGCTTAAAGCGGTTTTTCATAACGCTGGATGTGATGAGACTCTATATCAGCTTAGGAGGCATCATAGGGAGTTGTATAAAGCTTTAATTAGTCTTTATAATACACCTGATAAATCAGCTCTTAGCAAAAAGATAATATCACACAATGATATCTATGTTGGTATGAGGTCTTCTGATGAGTTTGTGTCTAGCAAGCACCTTTTTGACTTGATTTTTTGGGTTGATGCTATGGAGCGTGTTAATTATGTTGATCCATCTATGGCAATTAGGTACACGGATGATATGATTAAGATTGATAATAATGGCAGTATTGAGGGCTTGATAAAGCAGATTGATAGGCTGGGGGATTATTTTAATACTTAAATATTTTAAGGTTACATTAATTTAAATGGAGGTTTTTATTGTGAGTAATTTATTGTCGTTTGAAGATTTCAAGAAAAACGTTGAAGAATGGGCGCGTGTTCGTGGTATTTATGACCAGTCAAGTGAAGCGCATCAGAAGGCTAAAGCGCTTGAAGAGATAGGAGAGTATTTAACGGCTGAGAGCGACGATGAGCGGATGGATGCTATAGGGGATATTGCGGTTTGTATTGTGAATGCTGCTAACTTTTGTAACGCTGATAAGTTAAGCCTTAATTGTGTTGATAAAGAGGGTGATGATTGTCGTTATTCGTCGCTACCGAATATAACAGCCTTAATACTTGGTTCAAGTTATGTTAGCGCATTAAATTATCTTCGTGGGTTTTCTTTAGGTTTTGGCGGGTTCAATTCTTGCTTAACAAGAGCCTGGAACGAAATCAAAGACCGAAAGGGTATGATGGTTAATGGTAAGTATGTTAAATGGGAATCAATGAGCGAAGAGCAGAGAGAAGAGTTTAATAGTCGTGATTCTGGTAACGTTTTGATAAGACAGTAAGCTTGTTTTGCAGTATTTTTTATAAAACTTGGTTAAAAGGAAAATTGACATGTTATTTTTTAAAAAATGTTGTAAGATAGATTTGTATTTAAAAAAAGCGGCTAAGCTTGCCGCGAAGGAAAAGAGCTTTCTTTTATCTCATGAGATAGAGGATATTAGATTGGCATTTAAACTCAATAGAGAGCGTTATAGTGTCGGATATAAGGAGCAGTTTTATAAACACAAGTCACAGACTACCAAGCCGCAAAATAAAAGATGATAGCGAGATAAAGAGGCAGGTTGAAGCCTTTTTGGAGAATGGCGGCAAAATCAAGAAGCTTGATAGTTATGGCGGTTCTCTGGACTCATCAGATCAAGCCAGAGACACCGCTATAAGATTAATTAAAAACGGTGTATCTTTGATTGATGTAGCAAAGATTACCGGATTATGTACCACTACATGCAGAATCTATGAAAAGCAGTTGAAAGAATCAGGAAATGGAGACTGAAGCTTGAAGCAAACTTTTTCACTACCTTACCCCCCTTCTGTAAATTCTTATCTGGCCGTTTTTAAGGGTCGAAAAATCAAAACTACTAAAGCAAAAGAGTATTGCCGATTGGTTAGCGCGGCGCTAGCTGCTCAAAGCGTAAGGTCTTTTGGTGAGAGTAGGATAGAGATATCAATAAATGCCTACCCTCCAGACTGGCGGCGAAGAGATATAGATAACATTGTAAAAGCGCTTTTTGATAGTATGGGTAAGGCGGGGCTTTATGATGATGATTGCCAAATTGATTTTTATTCTGTTCGTAGGATGGGTAAAGAGAAGCAGGGTAGAATATCTCTTACTGTAGAAACTGTTGATAACCATTGGATAGAAAAATACATTGTCAATAATTGATTTATAGGTTAGCCTGAAAAAATAGAGCGGTGTAACATTAATTTAATGTGTTCAGCGTTTGCAAGCTAAGCCGCTCTAAATTCCCGCCTTTAAAAGTTGTAATGGCTCTTTTTTTGTGGTAATCCAGTTCAAGAGGGTGTTATAATGTCGATACTAACGGCTACCGCTAAGTTATTAATATACCCACCTGTAGCGGCGCTTTACTATATATCAAATGTAGGGAGCATCAAAAATGCTGGAATCAATTCTGAAATCGTTACCGCGAGAACAAGTTATCAATCTGCTTATTGTAGGAGCCAAAGCCCTAAAGCAAATGGATTTAGATAACGACACTAACAGAGATGAAATGTTTTTTGATTTTCTGATTGCTATGCTTGAGGGTTTAAAATGACAATAGATTCAGTTGCAATCACTCGACAAGCCGTACTTAACACAAGCACTAACACTATAACGCTTCCTTCATCTAGCCAGAGCGGGTCGGTTAACTTAACACTAGCGGCCAATCCTGTTTCAAGCAGGCTGGTAAAAGTGGGTGTTCCTCTGCCACGTGGCGGTGTTGGTAATACAAGCGAGATCGTTTTAAGAGACGAAAACGGCGCGGAAATACAAGCGCAGTATGACGTACTGGCTAGATATGGCGACGGTTCTATTCGTTCCGTATTAGTTCAAGCGGTCTGCTCCCCATCTGCAACAGTTGATAAAAATTATGTGCTGGAGTATGGAGCCGGTGTTGTACAAGCTACTTATTCTACTGACCTTGTTTTAAATAATAACGCCAATGATTACACGATTGACACGGGCAGAATTAGAGTTGTTATAGATAAGCAAACCGGCGATTTCATAAAAGAAGTCCACTTGGATACTGCTGGTGATAACAGTTATGCTACACAAATGATAACTGCATCAGACGTTTACGCACAAGACGCTATAGGGGGTGATACTTACCAGGGGCAGTATGAAACAGCACCAACCATTACAGTTGAGCGTAATGGTGTCAGGAATATTCAAATAAAAATAGTTGGGTATCTTAGAGATAACGCCAATGTTCCATACATCCAACAGAGAGTATGGATTGATCTTTATCATGATAGCGATGAGATCGATATTGAATACACAATGGTTGATACCACTGCTAGAACCAATCGTGATGATTTTTCCCTATTTACTGACGTTAATTTTGCATGTCAAAACCTTGGCTTGAATTTGGATCATACTATATCCTCAAATCAAAAGTATATTTTTGGTGGTGAAACTTCTAATGCAATTGGTGATTTGTCTTCAGAGCAGTACTTGCTTCAGGGGGGTAATCATGTACAGAACCAATACCACTTGATTTCAACAGACCCTAATTTTAATGATTTAAGATCGGAAGTTACAGGAACTACGGGTTCTTATCAAGAATATAGCGGAGTTCAAGAAGGAAGTAGGGCGAAAGGGTACAGTACAATACACAATGGTACTATCGGTATCACTACTATGTTTAAACAATTCTGGGAAAAGTACCCAAGAGAATTGGGACTGTCTTCAACCCAAGTTAAAATTGGAATGTTTCCTGATAAATACAATGAAGGAACACCGACAATACGCCATAGTATTACTAACGGACTATTCACCAAGCCTAACACTTTGTATCATACAAGGAATGGCATGGCGCAAACTTACGAATTTAAGCTAAAGTTTCATGTTGCTACACCTGTTGAAACGGACATTGAAAATATACTGGCAAACTATAAAGAAAATTCTCCAGAGCTGTTGGCGAGTGCTGATTATTATTGCAGTAGCGGCTTTCTGTATAACGATTTGATACCAATGGATTCTAATAGCTCAGTGTATCATCAAGCGATACTTAACAATCGTTTATTATTCGCAAGAACTGAGCACCCAGGGCGATATCGTGTCCCTGGTTGGCGTGACTATGGCGACAGACTGAGAACAGACGAAGAGATACAAAGCCCACAGGAAGTTTCTGCATGGTATAACGGTTCGCATGTTGGCGGCATAAATTATGCGATTCTATACTTTATGACTATGAACATGGAGTGGTGGGATGAGTGCGTTATGGAAACTCGCTTATTTCAAGATTTATTTGTTCAGCACTCTGAATTGAGGAATTGGGCAAAAGATCCCGCTTATGAGCCTTACCCCCCAGGTGATATTCTTTGTTCAGACAAGCATATTGATCATGATTCAAGGCAAGGTATAACTTCACATTATCATGTATCTGGAATGGTTCCTTATTATTTCTTAACAGGTAATCAACGCACTAAAGAGGTTATGGAAGAAATAGCAGGACATAGAAAATGGCTTGTACCACATCAATATCCGTATAATCCTAGACCTGTTACTTATTTGAATCATAATAGAGCTTATCATGAGGCGGAGCGTGAAGTCGCGTGGGATTTATATACTATGCTTCAGCATGTGAAAATGTCAGGTGATAAAGCGTATTTTGAAGATACTTGCGCTCATACAATCAAATATATGATTGAGTGGTGGAAGCAAAAAACAGATCATTATATAGCAGGCGCTATAGTTGGTACCATTGATTGGGAACAGGGAACCGGCTGGTGGAACCCAGATAACATGGATAACGGAATAGGAGGCACATTTTCTAATTCAACTATTCCGTGGATGTGTGGAATGTTGCTCCATTCTCTTGTTGAGTATCATGAGATGGCCGAAGATTTTGGATCAACAGTTGTTGATCTGGTTGAATTCAGGCAGATGCTATATCAATGCACTCAATTTATGTTTGATTGGGGTTATGATTCCTCTTCTAATATCTTCTACTATTCTGCTGCTAGAACAGGAACAAGCGGAGGGGCAACTATGATCCTTAGCGCGGTCTCTTGGATATATTTGAAATATAATCAGGATGTTGTTGGGGGTAATATAACCAACCCTGAATGGTTTAATCCAACTCTATGGAAACAAGCCCTACTTTATTGGTATGGAGTATGGAAGACAACACCTAATTCACACATACCATATAGACACGGTTTCTATGGATATGAATTAGTATTTCCAGGGTGGTTTTGGAAAAACATGATAACAATCGAGGCGGAATAAAATGGCGGGTAATCAGATTGGTCTACCGATAAAGCATGATTTCTTGATTGTTAATGATGCTTATATCAAGCAAAAAGAATTTGTTTTTAGAAAATATGGTGTAGAAGTTGGTGATGAGAAAAAAGCGTTGAAGTTTTTTCCTCAACTTAAAACTAAAGTTTTTGATAATCGAGCTAATTTCTCAGTACGATATAATACTGTTGCTGATGATGTTATTCCCACAATTGAGGGGGATGAAATTGTCTGGCAAGATGAATATACAGCTGTTAAATTTGGCGATTCTAAAAAAGGCTTTAACATGGGGCTTGTGTTAAAGCACAAACCGCTAAGCCGCTACATTGAATATACTATTGATTCTAAAGGGTTGATCTTCTTAAAAGAGGCTGAGTCTGATGAAGAGCTAGCGAAAGAGCTTGGTTTAAGCTACAAGGAGCTGAAAGAAGGTAGGCCGGATAATGTAACGCGCTCGATATCTGCATGGTACGACAAAGATATAGTAGATATTTCAAGAAAAGAGTATCAAACAGGGAAAGCCTTTCACATTTACCGGCCATTTTTGATAGATTCAAAGGGTAACAGCTGCTACGGAGAGATTGACATTATAAGTGGTAAGCTCGTTGTTGAGATACCAAAACAGTTTCACGCAAACGCAAAGTATCCGGTGCTGATTGATCCGGCGGAGGTTTAAGTATGCCTAATTTTGGTTATTCGGGGCAAGGTGCATCAAATTTGACATTCGGTGCAGGTGCTCAAGCTTTCATGAACGCAGCCAATCAATACCAAGCCGCGGCAGGGAAAGCTATTAAATCTTATTCTATTTATACTCGTGTAACAAGTGGTACGGGAACAATAGAAGTTGGTGCTTATGATATGGGGGCTTCTGGGACTGATCCAGATGGTGCAACACTCTTAGGGAAGCAACAGATAACAGGTATCACCAACACCTCTATAGAACTTAAAACAAGCGCTACAGTCGAGCACGCCTTAACATCCGGCAACGGTTATACGGTTGCTTTGGGTTATGGTGAGGAATCAGGAGCAAACGTTAAAGTCGCTTACGATGCACCCGGGGGATCTCAAGTTAAGAGGATGAGTACTACCGGATCCTTACCTGCCACTTTTACAGCAAACTTGAGTAATGCGTCTCAGCTCTGGAGTATATTTGCTACTTATGATGATGAAATAGGACCGCCAACTTTTTCCGGCCCAATCCCAGATCAAAACATACCGCGAACAACTGATGTTAGCTTTGATGTATCAAGTTATTTTACAAATGAGCCAACAAGTTATAGCGCGGTTAATCTTCCGGTTTGGCTAGATATAGATAATGACGGTGTTATACATAAGATTGGTACACAAGTTACTGGTAATATTACAGGTATTATAGTGACTGCAAGTAATGACCAATCTCCTCCAACAGCAGATTCTAATGCTTTTGATATAACGATAAACGCACAGCTTCCTGTCGAAACGCTAGCTATATCTGATGTTAGTGGTAACGTTGGTTCACCGATAACGCCGGTTGATTTAACGGGTCATGTTGATTTTGCAACAGGTTATACTGGGTCATTACCTGGAGGGTTATCAATTGTGGGTCAGTCGTTGCAAGGGACGCCAACGACCCAGGCTACAACTACAGTTAATTTAAGCGCAACAAACGTTGACGGTTCAACGGCGCTTACTGCGTTTGACATTATTGTGGGTGCAGCTCTACCAGTTCCTACAATTACAGCGGTTAATAGCGGCAACGGTTTTGAAAGAGACACCAGTATAGTTATAACAGGCACTAACTTTGAAGCGGTACAAGGCACTGGTACTGTTGTTGTTGGCGGTATTGATATTACTTCAGCTATCACGGCATGGAGTGACACAAGTATAACGTTAGATTTTCCTGCTGAGGGCTTCACGCTGGGATCAAGTTATTCATTAGTAATCACTAATGATTCTGGTTATTCAAATTTATCAGCAAGCTTTGATCATACAAGCAAAACCGGTGAAGCTTATGTAACATTAGGTGCTGGTTACTCTCAACTTCCAGCTGATAGTTTTATGGATGGAGTAACACAGCTAATTAATTTAGTTGCAGGTGATCAGGTTATCTATACGACTGCCGCTAGCCCACAAGGCACTGTTAGTGTCAACGATCAGGGTGTTGCAACAATTACTGGTGCAGGAGCGGAAGGTGCTTATACGTTTAATTATATGATTAACGATATAAGTGATCTAACTGTTTCAGACACTGGTCTTGCTTTGGTAACATTTAATAGTAGTGATGATGATATTACCGCGCCGGTTTGGAGTTCCTCGCCGGTTGTTTCAAATATCGGCCAAACTACTTTCACCGTTAATTCAACGATTGATGAGACGGGTGACACTTTTATTGTTGTTGTTCCTGCAACCGAATCAATACCAAGCCCCGCTCAAGTTATAGCGGGTCAAAATGCGGCTGGCGGTTCACCTGCTTTTTCAGGTAGTTCTTTAGCAGGAACGGCGGCGGTATTTAATGTTGCTGGTCTGACAAATAACACGGCTTACTTTGCTTGTCTTATTGCAAGAGATGATGAAACAACACCAAATGTTCAAGCAAGTGTCTACACTGTTGCGGCTACAACGCTGTTAACGCCGGATGTAACACCGCCTATATTCACTGTTGCGCCTTCAATCAATGGCATAACGCAAAACAAAGCGGAGGCTACAGCCTCTATTGATGAGACTGGGACCATATTCGTTATGGTGGTTAATCAGGGGGTTAATGATCCCACAGTAGGTGAGATAATTTCAGGTGAGCCGGTTGTTGATGATGAGATCGTGCCGCCGATTGCTTATATTAGTGGTTCTTCGCTCTCTAACGCTGAATTAACTGGGCTTCCATCGGGTACAGCGTTAAAAGCTTGCTTTGCTGCAAGAGATTCAAGCAATAACGCGCAGGTATCACCAACAATCGTAAACTTTACAACTTCACAGTCTGGAACCGTTAGAAGCTTGTCCATTGATATAGTTGATGCCCAAGGTAATGCTGACGCAAGCCAGTTGCTTGATTGGGTTGTAAAAGATTCTTGGGGAAATATAACTGACAGCGGTCAAGACTCGACTGATGGAAGCGGAACGCTAAGCTTAACAAATCTTGAGGCTAGCGCCGGTTCTGGTTATATAGCGGTTAAAGATCCAAATGATTCAAATGTAGCGGCAGTATATCCGGTGACAATCACAGAGGCCTAAAACAATGCCTGTTATTTTAAGAGACACTAGATACAGTGGGGGCAGCGCTAGAATATTATCTAGTGTTGTCTTCTCTGCTCCAGAAAATCAGCCACCTGTTTTTACAAGTGTTGATACGCTTTCATTAAGGCAAAATGAAACGGTTAATCATACGCTAACGACTACGGATAACGAAGGGGATACAATAACGTATTCTCTTGTTAATAACTCGTTGGCGTGGGTTAGTATTGTTGGTGCGGTTATAACGATCAATCCAGGTTTGGCGGTAACAACTGGTAATTATCAGGTAACAGCTAGGGCGGATGACGGCACCACGCTCGTGGATCAAGTGATAACTATTACCGTTAATACTGCTCAGGTTGCTATTGTTGCGCCGATTAAAAGAGTTGTTGAGTGGGATGAAGGCCAGACACCTGATTTAGTTTTGGGTGATGTGTTTTGGCATGTTGTAACTTTAAAAGCTGGTGTTAATTCTGTTGCTTTTGATATTAGCAATGCCACAGCGGTTAAAGCTGTTATAGTTGATGGCAGGCATCGAAAAGCTTTAAGTGATTCTTTCTCTGTTGATTTAGGTTTGGAAGGTAGCGATTTATCTAACGGTGTTTTAAGTTTGCAAATACCGTCCTCAATAACAGATGATCCAGTGTTAACTGAAGCGACTTACGCAAAACTTGAGATAGAAGTTGTTATACTTGGTAATTGTTTTACTTGGTTTGCGCCTGTCAAGTTAATTAAAGGTTTTGTTGAATGATTTTTGTCTCTTGCTTTATCAGATCAAAAATTAACCAAATCTGATCAAAAATTAACCAAAAAATAAAAATTGGGTCCTTTTTGACCACCCCCCTTGTGAGGGTAAGAATGCG
>Ga0213865_10002195_pt1 | contig 12401 bp, 12 predicted proteins | sample PICome_6_FD_160100 | JGI IMG/M metagenome (GOLD analysis project Ga0213865, IMG submission 160100) | Coastal seawater microbial communities near Pivers Island, North Carolina, United States - PICO282 | ecosystem: Environmental > Aquatic > Marine > Coastal | place: USA: North Carolina...
TTTAGACTTCTCAAAGACTTAGTGGATGAGGTGATCACGGTTAGCACCGATGAAATCTGCGCTGCGATTAAAGATGTCTACAACGACACTCGCGCTATCTGCGAGCCCTCGGGCGCTCTGGGTACTGCAGGGCTTAAAAAATATGTCGCTATGCATGGTGTTGAGGATCAAACACTGTTATCGGTGCAATGTGGCGCCAATATGGACTTTGATCGTCTGCGCTACATTTCCGAGCGCACCCAGATTGGTGAAAAGCGCGAGACGGTGCTGGCGGTCACCATCGATGAAAAGCCCGGAAGCTTCCAGTCTTTTTGCAGTGCGCTGGGCAGACATGGCATCTCTGAATTTAATTACCGCTACAGTGATCAACAGCGGGCTCATATCTTTGTTGGTGTCCGAGTAACCGGCGATGAAGATCGGCAACAGTTGCTGCAGGACCTACAGAGCAAAGATTATTCAGTTGTCGACATGACCGATAATGAGATGGCCAAATTGCACATTCGCCATATGGTGGGAGGGCGCTCTAGTTATGTCACTGATGAGCGGGTATTTCGCTTTGAATTTCCCGAGCGACCCGGGGCATTGCTGGAGTTCCTGATGCAACTGGGTGGCCGCTTTAATATCTCTTTGTTCCACTACCGCAATCACGGCTCGGCTTTCGGCAGGGTTCTGGTCGGCCTCCAGGTTCCTAAAGCCGACCGACCCGAACTGAAAAATTTTCTGGATAATCTGGGCTATGGCTATGCCGACGAAACCGATAACCAGGCCTATCAGTTTTTTCTCAGTTAGCCTTAGAGCAGATCGGCCAGTTTGCGAATTTGCAGTGCTTCAAAGCCTGAGCCGGCCAGGGCATCGGAGATAACAACCACCTGATCCTCAGGGGAAAACTCGTCCCGCTGAATCATAATATTGGCGGCATCGGCTAGCGTTTTCTCCGGATTGTCGTCAATGGCTATGTGGTAGCTGAGTACATTGCGATTGATAACCAGTTGTTTTCTGGTCGCACTGCTATCGGTAAAGGCACAGATAATCGACTGGGGGTGGCAGTTGGTAACGCGGTTGGCCATTCGCCCCCTGTGAGTGGGCACAATAATAGCTCTGGCATCAATTGAAGTCGCCAAGTCTACCGCGGCCTTGGCGATATGTTGTTTGTTGCTGTCAATGTTCAGATTGTCGGTAAACCGCAATCCACGGCTCTTTTCAATGGAGCGGGCGATGCGATCTAGCATCTGCACACATTTGACGGGATATTTGCCAACGGTGGTTTCCCCCGACAGCATTATGGCATCGGCCTCCTCATAGACCGCGTTGGCGACATCGGTCACCTCGGCGCGCGTGGGGATGGGGTTTTCGATCATAGATTCCAACATATGGGTGGCTACTATGGCGCGTTTGCCTCGCTGGGCGCAGGTGCGGATAATCCGCCGCTGTATGCGCGGCAGAACTTCCAGCGGTATTTCAACACCTAGATCACCGCGGGCCACCATAATGCCATCGGCCACCTCGACAATTTCTTCCATATTGGTAATGGCCTCTTGGTCCTCCAATTTGGCAATCACTTTGATCAGGTCAGATTTATCACCTAACAGTTGGTGAAGTTGACGAATATCTTCAGCTTTGCGGACAAAGGACAGGGCGATAAAGTCAACCCCCTGCTGGATGCCAAATTCAATATCGCGGCGATCCTTCTCGGTAATCGCCGGCAGATTGACGCGAATCCCCGGCAGATTGACATGACGCTTGCTCTTCAGCAGACCGCCATCGATCACCTTGACCTGCATATTTCTGTCCTGCTTGCTGAGTACTTCAAGATTTATCAGGCCATTGTCCACGGTGATGGTGTCACCCACATTGACATCGGTAATCAGGTCGTCGTAGTTGATTTGAATTGATGAAGATTCAACATCCTCAGCGCCACGGGCGACAATCGACAGGGTATCTCCCTCTTGAAGATGTAAATCCTCGGCGCGATCACCAGTACGGATCTCTGGACCCTGAGTGTCCAAGAGGATAGCGATTGGGTGATTGCGATGTTTATTCAGCTCATGAATAGATTGGATAACTTTCGCATGGGAACTGTGATCGCCATGGGACATATTCAGTCGCGCTACATTCATGCCCGCATCCGCTAGCTTCTCAAGCATCTCAGTGGAGTCTGTGGCTGGGCCTATAGTGCAGATTATTTTGGTTTGGCGCATATGATCTCTCTGTCGGTAATGATTTTTTCAACGGCAACGTCCCAGTTATTGCTGGGGATTGAAGCGACCTCTTGGCAGCTGTGAGCCAGACCCACCAATCTGGGAGCCGGTAGTCTTCCCGCATTGACAAATGCCAGTGTGCGATCGTAATAACCGCCCCCCATACCCAAGCGGTTACCCTGACGGTCAAATCCCACTAAGGGCATTAAAATTAAATCCAAACTCCAGGTGGGCACTGTCTTTGTGCTCTTTAAACTGGGTTCGGGGATGCCGTAACTATTGGCAACCAGTGACGTGTGCCGATCATAGGCAACAAATTGCAGGCGATTCACTCTGGGGTGAAGGGCCGGCAGAAAACATTTCTTCCCAGACTGCAGACAGATATCCATTATCAGTGAGGGGTCAGCTTCGCCATCATTGGGTAGATATAGACCCACACGCCTAGCTCGCAGGAAGAACATCTGGTTGCACAGCCTCGAGGCAATCTGATCGGCGCATCGGCGCTGTTGCTGCGGGGACAGCGAGCGCCTTGTGGCCCGCAATTCACTTCTGATTTGGCTACAGGTCATAGGATTGCATCAACTGGTGTAAACCCAGAGTGCCGCTGTTGACGTGGCCTTGAACCGAAGAGTTCAAGGGGGCCACCCTTGCAGCGAATCAGGCTTTCCGACGCACGGAAGTGCACAACATCACTGACGGAGAGTAGCCGGATAGTAAGTATCGGCTCAGGGACTTCTCAACTGGCAAACACCCCAGGTAGCATCAGTATAACAGAGTAACAACCGCAAGCGGCAGGGTAGGCGCAATTAATTCGTCAGGTCGGTGAGAGCCGAATCCAACTTGGCGCTCATAGATTGCAACATATTTGTCGCATCTGAGTACTGTTGGATAGACTGCTCACTGCGAATTAGATCATGGGCCAAGTTGAGTGCTGCCATAACTGCGATTCGCTCGAGGCCAATAATATGCGAACCGCGGCGGATCTCTTCCATCTTTTCATTGAGCAGTTTGGCGGAGCGTTCCAGGGCCTCGCGCTCATGGGGCTGACAGTTGACTTGATACTCTTTGTCGAGGATCCGGATTTTAAGGGAGAGACTGGACATAGATTTCACTCCACGCTCAGACTGCGCAGCCGGTTGATCATATCTTTGATTTGCTTTCGTGCCATTTCGTTCTTTTCTAGCAATTGCCCGCGCTCGCCAAGCAGGCCGCTCTCGCGTTCGCGCAGCACAGCATTCTCTCGCTTTAGCTGCTGACAGGTGGCAATTAACTGATCCAGTTTTTGTTCAAATGTGTCGGTGTCGGTCATTAAAGTAAGTTCACAGTGCAGGCGTATCTAATCACTGCGTACTATAGGCACTGAAGCCGGTCTGGTCAATTAAAGTGGTTAGGTTCTAGCTGTCACTCAACTGTGGTGCGCTAAGTACCTAGTAGTGTTAGGATAATGCAAATTTTATAGGGTAGCACTGTGACATTTGAACAATTAGAAGATCTTTTTTATACACTGGATATTCAGGCTAGCGCATCCGGATTTCATGGCTTTCTCTGCGGCAGATTGAGCTGTGGTCCGGTACAGATGGAATCCTTGATAAGCAGCACAACCCAGTGGCTTGGACTGGAGGAAGAGGCGGCTGAATCCGCAGAGGCTGCCCTTGAGGAATTCTATGAATCCTCACTCAGCAACCTCCAGGATGCGAGTTTTATTTTTCAGCCGCTGTTGCCAGATGACGAGCTTCCTCTATCGGAACGCCTAGTGGCGTTGGGGGAATGGTGCAGTAACTATATCTCTGGTCTGGGTGAGGGAATGTCTGACGAACTTGAGGTATCCGCCGATACACAGGAAGCGCTTAGGGATATCGCCGCCATAGGCCAGATATCAGCAGAGTTTGATGAAGGCGAGGAGGGTGAGAGAGATTATTTGGAGCTGGTCGAATATATCCGCATCGCCGTACAGCTTATATTCTCTGACTTGGACGCCCAGATTGATCCAGAGGCACAGCCGACAATCCATTGATATTTTGCGAAGACCATAGCAAAGACGCCAGGAAAATAGGTGCATTAATTAATGATCAGCAATAGAGAGTATCAAGCGCGGCGCCGCGAATTGATGGCGACAATGCAGCCCAATAGCATTGCCGTTATCGCCGCTGCTCCCGAGCGAGTGCGCTCTAAAGATACCCTCTATGCCTACAAGCAGAGTACCAATCTCAGTTATCTGTGTGGATTTCCTGAGCCCCAGGCGGTAATAGTATTGATACCCCAGCGACCCCAGGGTGAGTTTGTCTTGTTCTGCCGCGACCGCGATACCCTGCGAGAAATCTGGGATGGCTACCGTCAGGGGCCGGCTGGTGCGGTGGCTAACTTTGGTGCCGATGACGCCTTTCCCATCGATGATATAGACGACATCCTGCCGGCCCTTCTGGAGGGCAAAAATCGCGTCTACTACAGCATTGGTAGTGATCCAGTATTTGATCAACAGATGCTGGCTTGGGTTAAAGAGGTTGCAGAGCTAGAGAAGAACGATCATCTATCCGCCGATGAATTTATCGATTTGGATCACCTGCTCAGCGAGATGAGGTTGATAAAATCGGCCGCCGAGATAAAGCTGATAAGTAGAGCTGGCGAGATTTCAGCCGCGGCCCATTGCCGGGCAATGCGACACTGTAGTCCGGGTCGAAGCGAGTTCCACCTGCAGGCGGAGATCGAACATGAATTTATGTCCAGTGGCGCCACCGGCCCTGCCTACACCAGTATTGTCGGCGGTGGTAAAAACGCTTGCATCCTGCACTATATCGACAATCGAGATAAGCTGAAAACAGGTGATCTAGTCCTTATTGATGCCGGCTGCGAGTATCAAAACTACGCCGCTGATATTACCCGAACTTTCCCAGTCAATGGAAAATTCACCGCCCCTCAATCAGCCATCTATGACCTTGTTCTGGCCGCCCAAGCGGCAGCCATGCAAAACATTGCTCCCGGGCTACCCTATGATTTAGCCAATCGAGCGGTGGTTCAGGTGATTACTCAGGGACTGTTGGAACTGGGCCTGTTGCAAGGCGATTGCGAGGCGTTAATTGACGCCGGTGCCTATAAGGCATTTTATATGCACAGTGTCAGCCACTGGCTGGGCATGGACGTGCATGATGTCGGGGATTATAAAATTGATGACCAGTGGCGCGTCTATGAGCCGGGCATGGTGCTGACTGTCGAACCCGGCATTTACATTGCACCGGATAATCAAAATGTCGCCACAAAATGGCGGGGGATTGGCGTGCGGATCGAGGATAATGTGGTGGTCACTAAGCGGGGGCACAAAGTTCTGACCGATGCTGTGCCAAGAGAACGCGAACAAATAGAACAGCTGATGGCGGGTGAATTTTGAGCACTGCATCCCCAGAGGCCACCCACTATGATATCGCCATTGTCGGCGCCGGCATGGTGGGCATCAGCTTGGCACTGTTGTTGGCACAACAGCAACGCTGGCGAGTTTTGCTGGTGGAATCCCAGTCCCTCGAGGGAAGTGATGGCCCTAGCTACAGCCCCAGCTTTGATGCCCGATCCACGGCACTGTCCTGGAGCAGCCAAAAAATCTTCCAGGCACTGGGTCTATGGCCTCAACTCCGGCGCCATGCCTCAGCCATTGCACAAATCCATGTCAGCGACCGCGGCCATTTCGGCCTGACTCGCCTAGAGGCTGAACAGGCTGGCGTCGATGCGCTGGGCTATGTGATTGAAAACAGTTGGCTGGGCGCAGTTTTAATGGCAGCCACCGCCGACACAGAGATTGATTTACAGGGGCACACTGAAGTCGCCGACATTAAACCGCTGGCGGAGTCCATGCAGCTAACGCTCAAAGATACCAATCAGCAGACGGACAGCCCGATTGAGGTAAACACCAAGCTATTGATTATCGCCGATGGTGCCGCATCCGGTTGCGGGCAGCAGTTGGGTATCCATCGGCACAGCAAATCCTATGGCCAGAGTGCAATTATTGCCAATATCAGCTTATCTAGTCCCCATGGGGGGGTTGCCTATGAGCGCTTTACCGATCAGGGACCGATGGCCCTGCTGCCCCTGAGTGATTATCAAAATCGACCGCGCAGTGCTCTGGTGTGGACCCAGCCAGCGGAGACGGCACAGCATCTTCTGAACGCCGACAAGGATGCCTTTCTGGCCGATTTACAGCAGCGCTTTGGCCAGCGTATGGGTCGGTTTAATGATGTGGGTGAGCGCGTGGCCTATCCCCTGACTCTCAGCACCAGTGAGGAGCAGGTGCGCCGCCGATTGGTGGTTGTCGGCAATGCCGCCCACAGTTTGCATCCGGTGGCGGGGCAGGGTTTTAACCTGTCGCTGCGGGATATTTCAGTTCTAGCCAAGACACTGGCCGCCTGTCCCCAAGACGCGGATATCGGTGATCTCAAGCATCTGCAAAACTACCAGCAGCAACAGGCTACAGATCAGCGCAACACACTACTGTTTACTGACAGTTTGCCTAAATTGTTTGGTCTGTCTTCACCGCTGGCGGCGCTCGGACGCAACTCGGGACTGTTGCTAATGGACTTGCTGCCCTCCCTGCGCAATCAATTTGCCCAGTTCGGCATGGGGCTTGCCAATCCCCGGGCCAGCTATTCGCCAGATCGCCATTCCTCTGACTATACTGGTGGCAAGTATGGCTGAATTTACCTCCAGTCACTACGATGTGGTTATCGTCGGCGCCGGTATGGTGGGTGGCGCCACCGCCTGTCTGCTCGCCCAGAGCGAGCATAAAGCTGCGGAAAAACTTAAGATTGCACTGATTGAGTCGCGCGCTCCACAGGCTTTTGATCCCAGCCAGTTCGACCCCCGGGTTGCCGCCCTCACCGAAAACACCAGAATGCTACTGCAGCGCTGTGGCGTCTGGGAGGCCATTTGCGCCAAGCGCGCCACTCCCTACCAAGCCATGCAGGTCTGGGATGCCGAGGGCACCGGGCGCATTAGCTTTGACTGCCGGCAAGTCCATCAGCCCAACCTGGGTCATATTGTAGAGGTTTCCGCGATTAACTCGTCACTGATGGACAGGCTCCAGCAGTTGTCCAATATTGATCTCTACTGCCCCGCAGTGGTCAACAACTACACTGCAGAAGAGGATTCAGTGATTCTGGATCTGGGCAGTGGCGCGCATATTTCTACAAACCTGCTGATTGCCGCCGATGGCGCCAATTCATCGATTCGTCAACAGTTCCAATTTGCCACCCGCCAGTGGGACTACGGCCAGCAGGCTATAGTGACCACCATCACCACTCAGCAGTCCAATCAGCAGACCGCTTGGCAGCGTTTTATGCCCAGTGGTCCGCTGGCACTACTGCCACTAACTGATAATAAGGATGAACTGCATCGCTGTTCGATTGTCTGGTCTCAGGACTCAGCGGAGGCCGAGCGCCTGATGGCACTGAGTGACCGCGATTTTTGTCAGCAACTGTCCACCGCCAGTGAACACTGTCTCGGTGAGGTTTTGCAGACCGACAAACGCCATACCTTTCCCCTGCGTCAGTGCCACGCCATCGACTATGTGAAGCCCAGAGTGGCGCTGGTGGGCGATGCCGCCCACAGTATTCACCCGCTGGCGGGGCAGGGCGTGAATCTGGGCTTTGCCGATGCCCAGGTATTGGCGGAGGAGCTCAGTCGGGCGCGGGCTAGGGATGTTGATTTGGGGGATTTGGCGGTACTAAAACGCTACCAGCGACGCCGCAAGCCTGACAATCTAGCCGCTATGGCCACTATGGAGGGATTTAAACGGCTATTTGGCGCTGAGAATTTAGGCCTGCGGTTAATGCGCAACTACGGTATGTCGGCGGTCAATCAATTTACTCCGCTAAAAAATCAGCTAATTAAAAAGGCGATGGGTTTGTGAGACCCCTTAAGTTACACCGCGGGACCAAAGAAGCCAATTAACTTCGTTCGCAATCACCTTAATTTATTTTTGAGTTATTACATGGAATTAAGAGAGAATCAGTCATTACAAGGGACACAAGGCAGTTTTACAAATTATATGCCGATGCCAATATTATATGTCAACCAAGCTGAGAATAGATTTAGTGCTAAAGTAAGAGCAATATTTAAAACTAATTTTCGTTTATTGCGACTATTGTCTTTTTCTAGTTCAGAGATTGCTTTCTCATCTCCTCTTGTGAGCTTCAAAAATGAAAGCGGTTGTATATTGTCTATTGCCCGACCTATCTCGGCTCCAAATCTAACTGCTATGCCGCTAACTATGAACACGGTTCCAAATGCGACCAGAGCAATTTTGAATAATTCCACTGGTGACGATTGTCCTGTAAGCCACATTTCGGATTTAATGAAAAAATAAATGCATAATAAAAGTGCACTTAAATATTGGGTTAAGAGTGAAAAGTAATGGGAATGATTCTGAAGAAAGTTTAGATAATGATTATCCTTACTCTGCTCTAAACCCTCAAACCAAGAATCTACAGTTTCGTTAAGGGTTTTCGCAATAGTGTAGTCAACATATTGAATTTCTAGGACTGCGGTTCTTAAAGCTACTATATCTATAAATATTTTGGGCATTCTATGATTTTTTTTTGCTTTCTGTTTTATAGCGGCACGAGAATGAATGTCTATTTCTATTTTATATGGCTGAGGGCGATTAGTCTTAGGTGGAACAATCAATAAATTATACTGGAGCCTGACATTTTCTATTGGGCTGAGAGATGTTTGGTCAAAAATTTGGAATCTTTCAAAAGAGCTATACCTTTGATTGCAATCATCAACCTGATACACGGTAACATTGCAATTTTTTTCAATAACATGGTACTGCTCACAAGTCTGGTGAATTTTTAAATTCAGTTGTATAAGGTCCTGTTGTGTTGCCTTGTGATGAATTTGATAACTTTTTATGATTTTCTCGGTCTTACCAGTAATCTCATTGTAAATACCCTGAACTATCTGCATGCTAACCATCTGTCCATCACCAATAGTTACCTTAGGGTTTTCTCCACCTTCGTTCCTCTCCACAATCTCTTGATTCAACTTGACCTCCTTTTAGTCATGCTCAGTGCGTTTATTCCACTTCGCGGCACAACAATTGTCAGCTCAAAACTGGTTAATCTTATAGGTAAAAATCCATGCACCTTCATGTCTAAAATCTTAGCAGGCTTTATTCGCTTTGCACTGGAATAATGCGAAATATCTTTTTATGTGCTAATTAGCCGCGCTTTAAGGAAGGAATTTGTTTAGGTATGAAACAAGGAGGGTTGCTTAGTTGCTAACTGCCACTAACTTAAATGACCCATTATTAGCCAGCACCTCAATATGATTGAAATACTGCATAGCCTTTTGCTCTAGGGGTATAAAGGTATTGACCACAAACAGCGCTCGACCCGAGGGCTTAAGTAGCCTTTGGGTATTGTTAAGAAATCCAGTGGAGAGATCGCCATCCACAGCAAACCCGCTATGAAAGGGGGGGTTGCAGAGTATGGTATCAAACTGTTCGGATAGCTGATTCCCAGCGTTGGCGGCAATCACATCCCAGTGTATACCATCAGTAGACTTTAAATTTTCGGCGGTTGCCAGTAGGGCCGCGGCATTATTATCGGTGGCGACTATGTGCTCAAAACCCTGCGCCATGCCGCAGATAGCCAGATAGCCATAGCCACATCCCAGGTCGAGCAATGACTTGGGACGCTTTGGGTAGGCGTCCAAAAACTGGGGCAGGTAAGCGGCGAGCAATGCGCTGCCGCGATCAATTTTGTCCCAGCCAAAAATACCCGGCTTGCTGTGCACTGTCAGCTGATTGTTTAATTGAATAGCCCTTAGTTGAGGATAGTTTTGGTCGTCTAAGGCTGTAGGTTGAATCTGATCCAGGGTGATAGAGGCGATATAGGCCCTGCCATTTTTCTCGGCATGGGTTGGATTGTCGAACAGTTTGCCGGCCTGTTTCGCATAGGTTTTAAGGCCATCGTTTTTTTCACCTCCCAGTAGCAGCGTCCCACCAGATTTAAGCAAATTACCTGCGCAGTTGATTATATGGTGACTAGTGGCGCGCTCTTTGGAGACGCGATAGACCACCCCATCGAAGCTATGGGGAGCCAAATGGGAGAAATCAAAATCATTAAAAGTGACATCTAGACCAGCTTGCTGTGCCGCCTCGGCAATATCAAAGCGGTTGCTATAAACCACGCTGCTTTCAGCCTTGGTGCCATAAACACTTGACCAATCAAGACCCTGCCAGTTTTCATCGGCCACCACCAACCACTTCCCTTGAGATTGGTGTAAACGCTGTAGCAATAGGGCCACAGATTTATCGGCGGGGCGGCTCATTGGATCGATGACACCTCAGCGGCAGTTAGTGGACGGTAGTCACCGGGTTCCAGTGTTGGATCAAGCACAATATCGCCAATCTGAAATCTGTGTAGGCTTTGCACCCTATTACCCAGTGCTTCCATCATCCGCTTGACCTGATGGTATTTGCCCTCAGAGAGGGTCAGATGAATATGGTGTTCATCAATCACTTCCATAGTGGCGGGAAGACAGCGACGCTTTTCCCCATCCAGTACAATGCCAGCACTGAGTTTTTTGGCGTAATTTTCACCCACAGGATTAAGCAGTTGTACCGCATAGACTTTTTTGCAGTCTGCTTGAGGCGATGTTAAACGGTGGTTCCAATTGCCATCATCAGTGATCAACAGTAAACCTGTAGTATCTATATCTAACCGGCCAGCAATCTGTAGCTGCTCACTGCGGTGCTCATAGAGTAATGATAGGGCAGTCGGGTTGTACTTATCTTTGTTGGCAGATACAACACCCAGTGGCTTATGCATCATAAAATAGCGCTTGCTGGGGCGGACGATGGCCGCACCTTCAATAGCAACTATTTGTTCAGGGGAAATCTTTTGCGCGCCGCTGACAGCAATTTCTTCATCGACAGTAACCTGTGCCGCTTTGATAAATTTTTTGACAGTGGTGCGGGATAGGTCTGTGGCGTTGCTGATATATTTGTCGAGACGCAAATCTATTGGCCGTTAATCAGTTGTGCCGCCTGTTTTGCAAAATACGTGAGGATGCCACTGGCACCTGCACGTTTAAATGCCAGTAGCGATTCCAGCATAACCCTGTCGCCATCCAGCCAACCCTTTTCTGTGGCGGCACAGAGCATGGCGTACTCGCCACTCACTTGATAGACAAAGGTCGGTGCTTTGAGTTCATCTGCAACCCGCCGGACCACATCCAGATAGGGCATTCCCGGCTTGACCATAATCATATCGGCGCCCTCATCCAGATCCAGCGCGCATTCATGCAGTGCTTCATCAGTATTGGCGGGATTCATCTGGTAGGATTTTTTATCACCACCGGCAATATTATTTGCCGAGCCCACGGCATCGCGGAAGGGACCATAAAAACTCGAGGCATATTTCGCGGCGTAGGCCATAATCTGAGTATTGTGAAACTCCTGTTCTTCCAGCTCCTCGCGTATAGCCCCTATGCGGCCATCCATCATATCCGATGGTGCGACTATATCGGCACCGGCCGCGGCAAGGGACAGCGCTTGTTTAACTAAAACTTCTACCGTAGTGTCATTGAGTACATACCCACTGCGCTCATCGACAATGCCATCCTGACCATGGGTGGTAAATGGATCCAGCGCTACATCGGCGATAATGCCCAGTTCTGGCACTGCTGTTTTGACGGCACTGATCGCCCGCTGTGCCAGACCTTGAGGGTTGTAGGCCTGCTCCGCGAGAGAAGATTTTTGCTCTGCTGGCACTACCGGAAATAGAGCGATCGCGGGAATACCCAGCGCGGCAACCTGCTGGGCCTCTGCCACCAGCAAATCAATAGATAATCGGTTTACCCCGGGCATGGAGCCCACGGGCTGACACTGATTCTCACCCTCGACAACAAATAGGGGCAGAATTAAATCATCCACCGACAGTCGGTTTTCGGCGGTTAGCCGCCGGGAAAAATCACTGACTCGATTGCGGCGCATGCGCGTGTAGGGGTAGGGGCCGCGGTTGGTTCTAAAGCTCATGGGTGCTCCGTTGGCAACAAGTTGCGCCATTGTACAACAGGATAAAGGACTACAGTCTTAGTCCATCTATCGATCACAGGCGTATATTACGCTAAAAAATCCAGAGGGAAAGCCCATGACCATAGCCTATTGGACAATCCTAGTGGCAATACTGATGCCCTGGGTGTTGGCCATTATTG
>Ga0213865_10002196_pt1 | contig 12399 bp, 12 predicted proteins | sample PICome_6_FD_160100 | JGI IMG/M metagenome (GOLD analysis project Ga0213865, IMG submission 160100) | Coastal seawater microbial communities near Pivers Island, North Carolina, United States - PICO282 | ecosystem: Environmental > Aquatic > Marine > Coastal | place: USA: North Carolina...
GTCTAAAGCTGCGAAGCTATAAGAATCTGGCAAAGGGTCAGGGCATTAAAGGTGATGCCGCCGACCAGAACAATCTTGAAGCGGGCTGGCTTGGTTTCACCGACATGTACTGGATGACCGCGCTTGTCCCCCAACAGGGCAAAACCTATGACGCCGCATTCAACTTACGCGGTAGCAATAATGACATCATGGAAGTTACAACCACTCTCGACCAGATCATCTTGCAGCCCGGTGAGACAATATCGCTGAACAATCAGATATTCGCCGGCGCCAAAGAATACGAAACCGTGCGCAGCTATCAGCGGGCCGGTATTCCGCGGTTCGAGGATTCGATCGACTGGGGCAACATTCTTTATTATGTAACACGCCCTTTCTTTGCCATTCTAAACTGGCTGAAAACCCAGATTGGATCCTTCGGTCTGGCGATTATGGCGCTGACCCTCCTGATTAAACTACCGCTGATTCCGCTCTATAATCAGAGTTATAAATCCATGGCCAAAATGAAAAAACTGGCCGAGCCAATGAAAGAGATTCAGGAGCGCTTCAAATCCGACCCACAGCGCCGGCAACAGGAAGTCATGAAACTGTATCAGCGGGAAAAGGCCAATCCGCTTGCCGGCTGTGTGCCGATCCTGTTTACCATTCCGATATTCTTCGCACTCTACAAGACATTGTATGTCACGATCGAAATGCGCCACACGCCCTTCCTGTTTGTGACCGACCTATCCGCGCCTGACCCAACGGCGATCGGGAATTTGTTCGGCCTGCTGCCAATTGCAGCGGCAGATATCAAGGCAGTTCCACTTATCGGACTTATCATCGGGATCGGTATCCTGCCGATATTGTACGGCGTCACAATGGCCGCTATTCAGTCGCTATCCCCACCGCCACCAGACCCGACCCAACGCACCATCATGATGGCGCTACCATTTGTGTTTATGTTCGTATTCGGTAATTTTGCCGCCGGCCTAGTTCTGTACTGGGTGTGGAGCAATATTCTGTCACTGATCCAGCAATATTACATCATGCGTCGGAATGGGGTCGAAACTGAACTCGACAAGCTGATAAAATATATTGTCCGGCGCACCAACGCCCCGCCCGCGGAATAGACCATGACCGGCGAGGCCTTCTCTGCCGAAGAACTCGAAGCCGGACGTCGTTTTTGCGCGCGCGATATCAAATTCGCGCTCGGCGTTGCCGATCTTGTTCAATTGCCACCCGCCGACCGCGCCGAGATCGCATTCTGCGGACGCTCGAATGTCGGTAAATCCTCCCTGATCAATGCCGTCGTAAACCGGAAAAATCTGGCGCGGGCTTCGGCCGAGCCGGGTCGCACGCGGGAGTTGAACTATTTCGACCTCGCCGAAGGGCAAATGTGGCTGGTTGACCTGCCGGGGTTCGGTTACGCGAAAGTTTCGCGAAGCCAGGCTCAGAAATGGACGAGGCTAACCCAGAATTATTTGCGCGGGCGGGTCAATCTCCGGCGCGTATTCTTGTTGATCGACAGCCGACGCGGGATCATGGCGACCGATATTGAGACGATGAAAATGCTCGATACCGCCGCTGTGATCTATCAGATTGTCCTGACCAAAGCCGATAAAATAAAGAAATCCCAGCTCGATAAAACGCTGGAAACAGTCAGCCTGACGCTAAAGACACATCCAGCGGCCTATCCAGATGTCATCGTAACATCGTCAGAAACAGGCCTTGGTCTTGGCGAACTGCGCGCCGTCATCGCCTCACTCGTGGAGAGCTAGGTGTCAGTGATAATTACACAGGCTGATCTCCAGTCAGATAGCATTATCGGGCTGGTCGCAGAGCATATGCGATTAATGAACGCGCTGTCGCCACCGGGGAGCAATCACGGTTTTGACTTGCAAGGGCTGAAAGCCGATGATGTCAGCGTCTGGGCCGCTCACATCGGCGCTGATCTGGTCGGCTGCGTCGCGATCAAGCAAATTGACAGCGAACATGGCGAGATAAAGTCGATGCATACCCATCGCGACTTTCGCAACCAAGGCATTGGGCGGGTCATTTTACAGCACACAATTCAGATTGCTAAGGACCGCGGATATTCGAGACTAAGCATCGAAACGGGCTCGCAGCCCGGCTTCGAACCAGCTTGGCGGGTATATGAACGTCATGGTTTTGTTTATTGCGGACCCTTCGCCGATTATGAAGATGACCCTGCCAGCATTTTTATGACAATGGAAATTTAACGTAAGTCCCCTTCCCCTTCCCCACAAAAACAAGCTAAAGCCGATACATGACCGATGCAGCATTATCCAGGGCCCACCTGACGGCAACCACACTTTCGGAAGCGCTACCTTACATACAGCGGTATGTTCGTCAGATTGTCGTCATTAAATATGGCGGCCATGCCATGGTCGATCCATCGCTGGCCGACGCATTCGCACGCGATGTGGTCTTACTGAAACACCTCGGCATCAATCCTGTGATCGTGCATGGTGGCGGTCCGCAAATTGCAAATCTGTTGGATAAGCTCGGCATTAAGTCGGAATTTCGTGACGGCCTCAGAGTCACCGATGACGCCACAATGGAAGCCGTGGAAATGGTGCTGTCCGGCCCTATTAACAAATCCATTGTGCGCGCGATAAATGCCGCCGGCGGACGGGCTATTGGCTTGTCAGGCTCGGATGGCGATCTGATGCGGGTAAGGCGTGCCAAACGTATCACGCGGGCGCGCGACAGCCTCGTCGAACAAGTTATCGACCTTGGCTATGTTGGTGAACCGGAAAAAATCGATCGCTCGGTTATAGATGTCCTGATGGATAACAAATCCGACCTGATACCGGTGATAGCGCCGGTCGGCGTCGGACAGGACGGGCGCCGATACAATGTGAATGCCGATACCGCAGCCGGCGCCATCGCCGCGGCACTGGGAGCCAAACGGTTACTTTTGCTGACCGACATTGCCGGGGTGCTCGATCATGACGGCAATCTGATCCGAGAGCTTCACCAGGATCAGATTCCCGATCTGATCGACCAAGGCGTGGTGAAGGGCGGCATGATTCCGAAACTGGAAACCGCTGCGGAAGTTGTTAGAAATGGCGTGGGTGGATCCGTTATTCTTGATGGTCGCGCAAAAAATGCCCTGCTTATGGAGTTATTCACAGAACATGGTGCTGGCACAATCGTTTATTAATTCAGCCTTCCGGGCAGCTGGTTCCATCCGGCTTTTTCTGGCGTCTGCAATGTTCCTGCTGTCGAGCCCGGTTATAATCGCGCAGGAAAATCCTGACGGATGGACGGTGTGCAACCATACCAGCTATATTATCGAAACGGCAGTGGGTCATTTTGACGAACAGCGCACCGTGATTAATGGCTGGTCGCGGATTCGCCCCGGCGGATGCGAGACGGCGCTCGCCGCCCCCTTGAAACCCGGCATTCACTATTTGTATGGCCGGTCTTCAATGGCCTATCATGACGGCCAGCGCCTGTGGCGCGGAAATGTTCCCCTCTGCATCGATTCAACCGGAGGGTTCTCGATCGAAAACATGCCCGATTGCACTGTTCTCGGACTTGAAAGCGCAGAGTTCATACCGGTGATGATCGAATCTGAAAACAGCTGGCAAACCCAATTCACCGAGACCGAAGACTGGGGTGGCGACAGGTCCAAAGCCGCAGCCGCCGGTGTCCAGCGCCTACTTGATAGTGCGGGCGTTTATTCCGGCCGGATTGACGGTTACATTGGACGTAGCACAAGACGGTCAATCGGCGATTTTTTAAGAGCCAAGTCGCTCGATGCCTCCACCAGCGACGCCGATCTGATAGATATCCTGGAACAAACTGCCGTGCAGAGAGGCCGGAATGTCGGGTTGAAATTCTGTAATCGCACCGATCGCCCGCTCTGGGCTGCCATGGGTCGTGAAGCAGATGGTGACGGGGAAAGCCAGGGCTGGTGGCAGATCAACACTGACAAATGCGTTAAAGTTATTGATCGCCCGCTATCAGAAGATAGACATTTTGCCTTCGCCGAGATGCAGACCGAAGACGGAAAATTGTGGCAACTGAAGGACGGGGACGAGCCGTTCTGCCTGTCGCGGGCCAAATTTGTGATCGCCGGCCGGGACCGGTGTGAGGCGTCTGCCTATCGCACCGGCCAGTTCATCGAAACGCCTGCGATAGAGGATAACAGCATGATGATCGAATTCTTCGAAGAGGACTTCGTCGAAGTGAGCGATGAGCGCTAGATTGAGCGGGTGGGGACCTAGGATGATTGATTTAAATGAACGCGACGCCTGGGTCTTTGATCTCGATAATACGCTGTATCCGGCTGAATGCGATCTGTTCGCGCAAATCGATGTAAAAATGACAGATTTCGTCGCCGACTTTCTCAATCTTGAGCGGTCGGAAGCCCGCGCAGTCCAGAAACAATATTATGCCGAACACGGCACGACATTGAATGGCCTGATGACCTTGCACGATATGGACCCGGCGGACTTCCTGTCCCATGTACACGAAATCGATCTGTCTCCGATACCTGCGATGCCGCAGCTCGCCGACCGGATACAGGCGCTGCCGGGGCAGAAATTCATCTATACAAACGGCTCTAAACGACACGCAGAACGTGTGTCGGATCATATGGGTCTAAGCCATTTGTTTGATGGCAGCTTCGGTATAGAAGACAGTGCCTACATCCCGAAACCGGCGCCCGTCGCCTATGACAGATTCTGCAATCATTTTGATATTGCCCCGCACCGGTCGGTTTTCTTCGAAGATCTGGCGCGCAATCTTATACCGGCGCATCAGATGGGTTTTAAAACAGTCCTTGTGCAATCAGACAAAGACTGGAGCCATGAGCCGGAAAGTGTCCGTCCGGTCAGAAGTGGGGATGACCTTCCGGCAGAGATCGACTATGTGACCGATAATCTATCCGATTTCCTACATTCCCTGGTCTGACACAGCGCCGGGCGGCCCGATAAGAAAGACGTACGCATGCAAGAGAATTTAGCCGCAAAGATCGAACAATTGTGGGAGCAGCGAGACACACTCAGCGTCGACGCCCCTGAGGACACTAAAGCGGCCGTCAACGCCGCTATTGCACTATTGGACTCCGGGCAGGCCAGGGTCGCAGAGCGCGGTGCAGACGGCGAGTGGACGGTCAATCAATGGCTCAAAAAAGCCGTGGTCATGTCATTCAGACTGACGCCCAACCAGATTATTTCCGGCGGCGTGAATGGCGGCCCATGGTTCGACAAGGTGCCCTCCAAATTTGACGGGTGGACCAATGAGGACTTTAAGGCGGCAGGGTTTCGTGCCGTACCGCCCGCCGCTGTCAGACGAGGTTCCTACGTCGCAAAAGACGTCGTACTCATGCCATCCTATGTCAATATCGGCGCTAATATTGGACAAGGCAGCATGATTGACACGTGGGCGTCCATCGGCTCCTGCGCCCAGATCGGCGCCCATTGTCATATTTCAGCCGGTGCCGGCATCGGCGGCGTTCTTGAACCATTACAGGCCAACCCAACAATTATTGAAGACAATTGCTTTATCGGCGCCCGGTCGGAAGTTGTTGAAGGCGTTATTGTCGGCGAAGGGTCAGTCGTCGCCATGGGGGTTTTCATTACCCAGTCTACAAAAATTGTTGATCGCTCGACCGGCGCCATTGTCTATGGACGGATCCCGCCCTATTCGGTCGTCGTTCCGGGCAGCCTGCCGGACCCGAATGGCGGCCCGTCGCTTGCCTGTGCGGTGATCGTTAAAACGGTTGATGCCAAAACACGCTCCAAAACAGGCATCAATGAGCTGTTAAGAGACTAGAGCGAGGAATTTACCAGAGCCTATTTGTCGGCATCGGCAAAACTGCTCAAGTGCCAGCGTGAAATGGCGCAAATTTGGAACCTCGGGACTCGCATTATGTGCGTAAAGTAGTATACTCACAGCCAGACATTTGGAGTTTTTGGTGACGATAAAAATAGCAGGTCGGCATATGGACGTAGGCGAAACGCTTACTTCGCGTGTTGCTGACGGTCTCAATACCGCCATTGAAAAATATTTTGACCGCGGCTTTAACGGCAATGTGACGGTTGAAAAATTTGGTCACGAAATCATTGTCGATTGCAGCGTGCATCTGCCTTCGGGAATCACCCTTCAGTCGACTGGACGGGCGGGCGAGCCATATGCGGCGCTGCAAGTTGCGCTGGATAAAATCGAAAAACGGGTTCGTCGCTACCATCGCCGGCTGAAAAACCATCACAAGCAAACGCCGATGCCATCAGAAGCAGTGACCGATTTTGTTATCCGCAGTGACGAAGACATGGCATCTTCGGAGACTGAAGAGACAGATCACGCGCCGCTGATAATAGCGGAAACGGCCTCGCAAATGAAAACCATGTCAGTCTCCGAAGCTGTCATGCAACTGGAATTATCTGAAATGCCTGCTGTACTTTTTCGAAATGCTAAGCATAAGGGCTTGAATATGGTTTACCGTCGTGCGGATGGCCATATTGGCTGGGTAGACCCAGAAACCCCTTCGAAAACCTCTTAAAGTTATAGGTTACAAAAATGGCGCATGATCTCGCACCCTTGCTGACGGATGGGTTAATTCTACCGGTGGCGTCGGCAACCAGCCGCAAGCAGGTTTTAAAAATGTTGTCTGAGGCACTCGGCAGCAAGTTAAACTTGGATTCCCGAACTATTCTTGATGCGGTAATTGAGCGCGAAAACCTCGGATCAACCGGCGTCGGTGAAGGTGTTGCAATACCACATGCCCGGAATGTCGAACTCAAAGCTCCTATCGGCGCATTTGTCCGCTTAGAGAATAGCGTCGATTTCGACGCCATAGACGGCCAGCTCTGCGACCTGATATTCATGCTATTGGCACCAACCAGTTCGGGCGCAGATCATCTGAGAGCTCTGGCCCAGGTCAGCCGGGCATTCCGGAATTCCAGCCTGCGTAAAACGCTACGAAGTGCCGAGACGGTCGGGGAGCTGCGTATGCTTCTGTGTCCAAATGATCTGTTACAAAATGCGAGCTAGTGATCAGCGAACCGCCTAGGTTTTTGCGCCTCACCGGTTTGGTGCAAAGCTCGACCTGAACGGTGTTCGCCATAAACATGCATGGCGGCCCTGGCGGCTGCCGCCTGCCCCCGGACATCGCATGCTGCGGCATGCGCATGACGCCGCATCACGCAATGACCGGGCGAAAAGTCCAAGACTGCCGTGATACGGCAATCACCTCAGCCGCGCATGCGAAAACCATCTAACGAGAAGGCTGGTTCTTCTTATTGAAACCAACAAAATTATCGCCATCACCAGGATTTGGATTATTGAAACGATCCGTTTCCAAAACAGCCATGCAGCCCTTGATACGCGCAGCCGGATTCTCTTTTGACCAGTTTTCCAGGTGAATATATGTCGGCGAGCCGAGCTAAAAAACCAAGCCGGTTTTTCTGTAATCTCGCGCCGTCGACGCTCGCAAAAGAAAGAATTTGAAATCATCCCGGAAATACGTCGCCACACCGGCAGTATAAACAGCCACAACTTTCTCGTTCAACAAGGCGACCGATACAATCGTCCGCAGCCGTTTCTTGATAAGATTGGGGTCTGTGAGGGTGTTCTGCTCTGCCCAAAAAGCGACGATCTAGTTACTGATATCAGCAGGACAATTTTGCCAGACGATTTTCACCTCAATGTCATCAGTTTTAGCCATTTGCGCTCCCCAACACCCGTGTCACCATATTTAGCCGGTATCCGCCATACCGGGCCAATGAGGCGGGCATAAACCCCAATAATAAGTGCGCCTGATTAACCCCGCTTACAACCGGGCGGGGACCACCGGCAGGCCTATCGTCAATAGTCTTGCCGCACGCAAGCGCCCATCAGACCGGGAAGGCATGACCGACATCGCTCAACGCACGCTGCAAACCAATCGAAACAAGGCGGAGCATCGAGCGATGCCGGCACCCCGACGCGCCGATACCAGGCACCGGATCAGATCATTGCGCTGGCGTCAGTGCGACCCGTGCATGCGTAAACCATTTAACGAATACCGGCCGGTTCTTCTTGTTAAATGCCGCTAGATATTCACCACCGCCGGGATAGGGAATATTGCCGCGGTGGGAATAGCGATCGGTTTCAAGAACATACAAAACGCCCATTAAGCGTTCTACCGGATTCTCTTTTGACCAGCTCTCAAGATAGTCAAACGCGGCCTCGCCAAGCATAACCGGTATTCGTTTATTCCGGTAATCTGGTGCTGTTGAAGTATTAATAATGCTGAAATTCAAATCATCACGGAAAAATGGCCCGATGCCGGCACTCCAGACGCCGACAATTCTTGACTTGTGCAAGGCCACTGCGACGACAGTGTTGAGACGTTGCCGGATGAGTTCAGGACGTGTCAGAATATTGTGCTCATTCCAATAGGCTATGAGCTTGTCGCGAATGTCGGCTGGACAATTTCGCCACACAATTATTACCTCAATATCATCAGCATCTATCTTCTCGCTCACCGCGCATCTGTTTTACTTCGGCCTGCTGATCGATCTAGAAGATCCCAGTGGCTGATAAGCGCCATATCTGCATCATGTCAGCAGCTAGTCAACGCGGTCTTCAACCAAACGGGGATCACCGGCAGGGATAACATATTGTTCGGCAAGTGCAGCCCACTCGACCCGCAGCAAAAACCGTTTCATATCGTTAAGCGATGTGGCGGCGATTTCCTCATGGGGCAAATGCCCGACATTGTCATAAATAATATTTCTGGCCTCGGGCACGGCGTCCAGACTTGCGGCGGCATTGGCGATATCCACCAAATTGTCATTACGTCCCCACATTAACAAAATCGGCATGTCGAGCCCGGCCGTATCAAGCACATCCTCAGCATTACGCGGTCGCGTCAGCAAGGCGAACATCGTCGCGCGATGCCCCGGCGCTCGCGATAATGCGATATATCTTTCTGCAAGCTCATCGGTCACGAAGCTTGGGTCGAAATATGACTCTTCCAGCCCTGAACGCGCCATACCGGACAGGTCGAGATCGCGCAGCAACCGGCCAATAACGGGCATCCTCAACAGGCTGAAAATCAGGTACTGACCTTTCGAATCATGCCGCACCTGAGCCAGTCCGCCTGATCCGATCAAGGCCAGACCTTCAACTCTTTGAGGGGCTTCGACCGCCATGTGAGCGACGACATTGCCACCCAGCGAACTCCCGACCAGCGTCATGGTCTCAACGTCCAATTCCGCAAGCAGTTCAAAAATCACGTCGGCGAACCGGTCTATTGTCGCCTGGTCCGACGATTCAGCCCGGCTGAGACCATGTCCGGGTAAATCAACCGCGATGACTCTGTAGTCATCCTTGAGCTCGTTTCGCCAGATTTCCCACGTGTGCAAAGAGGCCGCAAACCCATGTACAAGAACCAGAACCGACCGGTTACGCTGCCCGCTATCGGTATAATGCAGCTTAAGGCCGCTCTCGAGGGTCATAAACTGGGAGTCCTGACCGGCATAGGCCGCTTCCAACTCTTCATATGGGACGTCTGGCTTACTCAGCGCCAGAAGCGCAACACAAATCAACGCGAATACACCAAGAACTATTCCGACAGCCTGTCTCACAATTTCATCCCTTTTAATTTTTGATAACAAGGATCAGTCAATACTGGAAAATGTCAAAGGAAACCTCATCCCTGACAATGACGACATTGGAGGTCCCGGGATAATTTGACGGTCCGGCCACGGCCCGCCAGCCCGTCAATAATCTGGACTTTACCGACTGACACATCGCCCGCACCGGTAATAATCTTCACGGTTTCAAGTGCCATCATGCTGCCAATCTGTCCGGTCAGGGCACCAACAATGCCAACATCATCACACGCTTCGGGCGTGGGTGGCAGCTCCGGCACAAAACAGCGATAGCAAGGTGCATCCGGATAGATCCCCGAGCCAAAAACGGCGACCTGTCCATTCCATCGTGCCGCGGCACCAGACACCAGGTATCGCCGCGAATTATGGGCAAGGTCATTCAGGATGAAACGGGTTTCAAAATTATCAGTTGCGTCAATGAGTATATCGCCGACTGGCTGCGATGCTGCATCCAGCCGTTTGGCCAGCGATGTTACTGATAATGAGCCATCCAAAGCCAGCAGGCGCTGTTTGAGACAATCGGCTTTCAGCCGACCAATATCTGACTGCTGAAACTGTATCTGGCGTTGAAGGTTCGATAAATCGACAACATCATCATCCCAAACTTCAATCTCGCCGACACCCGCAGCCGCAAGGTAGAGCCCGCAAATACCACCAAGCGCGCCGGCACCGATTATCGATACCCGCGCTGCCTGCAGTTTCTGCAGACCGGGACCGCCTATCTCTTTCAAGAGGATGTGCCGTTTGTGCCGTTCGAGATCGATATCGGAAGAAGCCATGAACTGATCTAATCCATATTCTTGCCAATGACGAGAGCCCCTCTCCGACGCTGGATCGGTCCCGCTCGACACAGCAGCCCGGCAGGCCGCCGCAGCATCGCTCTGATAATTAATTCGAACCGGCCACCCCCTATATCAGACGGGACTCCTGACCGCCGCCGGAAGACCCAAAACGCCTCTCGCCTGCACTCTAAAATCCGATTATGCATGCAGGGATGTCCGACTCATATGAAATCACAACGGCAAATCCCGATCTGATCTATGAACGCGCCACCGACCTGGTGGCAAAAGGTGCTGGAGCTCAGGGCAACCTGTTTCTGACCGGTCGCGCCGGCACCGGCAAAACAACGATGCTCAGACGATTCATCGCCGAAGCCGGCGACAGTGCAATTGTACTGGCGCCAACCGGCGTTGCGGCAATGAATGCGGGGGGACAGACCCTGCACTCCTTTTTCAAATTCCCGCCCCGGCTTATCGAACCACAGGACGCTAAACGCCTCCGCACGGCACGCCTGATGAAAACCGCAAAAACACTTATCATCGACGAGGTCTCTATGGTCAGGGCCGATATGCTTGATGCTATTGACCGGTCATTAAAACTGAACCGCGGTTCGAAACGTCCTTTTGGCGGTATCCGTATGATACTGGCCGGCGATCTGCACCAATTGCCGCCGGTTATCCGGGGTGAGGAAATCGAGATCATGCAGGAGCGCTATGGCGGCGGCTATTTTTTTAATGCTCCAGCCTTTCACGAGGCGGAGTTCTCACTACTCGCTCTCAAACATGTTTTCAGACAATCCGATCCGCGTTTTATCAGCCTGCTGGGATCATTGCGGCAGGGACGCGTGACAAGCTTCGAACAGGAATTACTCAACTCGCTTGTCTCGCAGCGTTCTGCAGTCGAAGCCAGTCAGACCCATATCGTTCTCACGCCGAACAATGCCAATGCTTACCGGATCAATCAGGCACGGCTGGACGAATTAGCCGGCGCTGAAAAGGTTTTCTCGGCAAAAGTCCATGGCACATTCGAGGAGAAATCATTCCCGACGGATGGCGATCTCGCGCTCAAAATCGGCGCCCGCGTCATGCTTATCAAGAATGATCCCGAAGGCCGCTGGGTGAATGGCTCGCTTGCCAGTGTGGTCGATTACAATTCAGGCAATGTGATCGTCGAATTGAATGGACGCCATTATGAAATAGAGCCGGCAGCCTGGGAAAAATACCGATACTCACTCGATACAAAAACCAACAAAATCGGCCGCGAAATCGTCGGCACGTTCAAGCAGGTTCCTTTGCGCCTGGCCTATGCCGTTACGATTCACAAAGCTCAGGGCCTGACACTCGATAAGGTCTTCATCGATTTTGATAGCGGCATGTTCGCACATGGACAGGCCTATGTTGCCTTTTCCCGTGCGAGCTCTCTCGACGGGCTGGAAATTTCACGCCCCCTTCGTCCGCGGGATCTTGTGATCGACCGCAGCGCCTTTGACTTTGGCGCCTTAGACACCATCGAAGAAAACGAGTCCTATCTGCTGGCCCAGTTTGCAAAAACGGATGACACGCTGGTTTAATATCCGGGTCTGGACCAGACCACATATGGATTTCAGGGATAATGATGTCCGGCCTCACCCCACACAAACCAGCCCGCGAGCCAATTGGTAAACGCCTCTTGACTGGCGGCTTCCGGACCCGGCAAACGTCCCGTATTACGCTGCTGCCGCGAGAAATGTCGAGAAGCCGTTAAAGCTGGTAATGTTTGCCGGCGCAGGCCTTGAGGTAAGCGATTTTAACGAACCCGCGACACGAATGAGCGCCGCTGGACATGCCAGCCGGCGGGTTCCGCCTGCCTGTATCGAAGGATCATTACCAGCGTGCGATCAACTCACCCTATTCGATCTCGCCAAAGACGTCGCCCTGATCTATCCGGACGCGACAGCCAACAGTCTTGTGCTTATTGATCATGCGTTCGCAGATCGCGTTGTCAGAGCCAGCGCCGCCCGGTGTCCAGA
>Ga0213865_10002197_pt1 | contig 12395 bp, 28 predicted proteins | sample PICome_6_FD_160100 | JGI IMG/M metagenome (GOLD analysis project Ga0213865, IMG submission 160100) | Coastal seawater microbial communities near Pivers Island, North Carolina, United States - PICO282 | ecosystem: Environmental > Aquatic > Marine > Coastal | place: USA: North Carolina...
ACTTCTTCTTCACTAGGAAGTTCGAATTCTTTTCTGACTTCGTTTGGAAGTGCTTTGTCTATATCCGCCATTTATTTTTTCTCCAGATTGTTTGACTGTTTTAACAGTATTATAGTTAATATTCAACCCCTGAGGCGTGGGCCCTGATTTGGGAGGAATAGTGGTGGTTAACCTTTTAGTCATTATTAGACCCTTCTCTAATTTGTCTTAAAGCTTCACTAATAGCTGAGTCTAGAGATAGGTCTGTTCTTAAATCATTTACTATTCGATTAAATCTATCTTTGGTAGATTTATCTTTGTATTTTAAATATTTACTCGCATAGTCCCCTGAACCAGAAGCTTTATTTTCTCTACTTAGTTCTTTTTTAGCTTGTTCATATGCTTCTCCAAAATCTTTTTTTTCATAGTCCATTATCTCTATAATTTTTTCTTTAAGTCTTGCTATTTCAGGATCCTGGGAGCCTGAGTTATAATTTACTCTGCCGCCAGCTGCATATTTATTCAATTCATCTTCATACTCTTCTATTTTTCTAGTTATCATTTCTCCTTTTTCACCAAACAATGGTTTAACAATTTCTAAATACTCATCTACATCTAGCTCGCCATTCTCATATGCTTTTCTTGAAAACATACCAACCATTTCAGTATAAAATTTTGGAGCCAAAGTATTAACCGCTGCTTCTGTATTAAGCATGTCTAACATTGGTTTATACTTTTTAGGTTTTTTCTTTGGAATCTCAGCCATTACAGTATACCTGCAATACCGCCTTTAGCTCGTTTTGCTTTTTCTTTTTTTGCTTTATCAATCATTTTTCTAAGATCTTCCATACCCATTGTTCTTTGAGAGGGTGGATAATCTTCTGGATAATATTTTCTAAGCATTTGTTCTTCTTTGATTCTGTAGTATTCATCTTCAGCATCTTCATCAACTACATCATAAACATTTAAATCTTTTATATTTTTCTTTTTAGTTCCGTCTTTGTAGTTACTTCTCATGTAACCACCACCCATTGCTTGCTCTCTATCTTCAGCAGCCTCAGCAGCTTCTTGCATTAATTCTATTTTCTTCATCATCTCAAACTCTTCTTCTGGAGTTTCAGACGCCATTTTAATAGATGGAGCTGGAGCTCTTTTAATTTTTGAAAAGTATTCTCTCATGTAATCACTTAAAGTTCCTTCATAGCCTTTTGATTTTTCTATTTCATAAGCTTTGATAACTGAACCTAATTCTAAATCAAACTCTTCTTCAGGAGTTTCACTTGCAATCATATAGTCTCTCATTAAAGATCTAAGACCACCTTGATCTTCATAGTCTTCACCATCATCTAAAATAAGATCCTCGCCTAACTCAACAGCGTTCATCTGTTCTTTTAATCTTTGTTTTAACTCTTCGTCGTTTATTGCCATAATTTCTAATAATACACTTTTTGTGTTTGCTGTAAAGGTTCATCTTCATAATCTTCAGGATGTTCAATTAATCCACCTTGTCTAAATCTCATTACCGCCTGGGTCATAGAATCCACTAAATCATCGTGGTCTCCATATGGAAATGCAGCGCATTCTTCTATTACTTCTTGAGCAAATTCCATATCAACAGGTGCGTATATTTTACCTGATTCAAATAAAGGTGACACTGAGTTAACCCTTGTGTGTTTATCATTACCTCTCGATGGTGTAAAATTGATGACAGGAATTCCTGCTTTTCTTAATTCATAAGTAAGTGGGAGCCCTGAGGCTTTGCTTTCTATAATCACTGTTTCCGGATTCCAGTAGCCGTACTGATCTAATGCAATACGCCTTAGTTCTGGAAACTCGTATCTTCCCTTCAATGCATCCAGCAACAGGAGACAGGGACCACTATCTTCTGATGGGTGAAAAACTCCCCTAGTGGTAATAGCACTATAGTCGGCTGTTTGTTTTTTCATAAAAGCAGTATCATAAGATTGTATAACATGTTCTAGAGGCGGTAATTCTTTCTCCCAATTTTGCCACCATTCACGTTTAATTAATGCACCTTCATCTCCAGTTGGATTCTGCATGTATTGTGCATTCCATTTTGATAATGGAATTGAAGCTTTAACTGCTTCTAAATCTTTTATGTTCCAATATTCCGGCCACAGGGGTTTATCATTAGGCATGATAGCGGGAAACTCAATTAATTCCCATTGATCTGCCTTAGCTTCTTTTTGCGCTTTAATTAATCTTCCTGTTAAATCTTTTTCATTCCATCTTGTCATTACAATAATAATTGTTCCACCAGGTTGAAGACGTTGACGTGGACCAGATGTATACCATTCGTAAGTTCTCTCCAAAGCTTGTGCATTCATTGCATCTTGTTCAGTGTGTGGGTCATCAATAATTAGAAGATCAGCACCACGACCAGTAATAGCAGAACCAACACCAGCAGCATAATATTCACCACCTTGTTGTGTTTCCCATTTACCAGCAGCCTGACTATCTTCTTTTAATCTTGTTTCAAACACTTCTTTGTACTCAGGTGTATCCATCAAAGCTTTTGCTTTACGTCCGAACCTTACAGATAATTCAGTTGTGTTAGTTGATTGAATAATTTTTAATTTAGGATTACGACCTACCATCCACGCAGGTAATAAGTAAGATGCAAATTCAGATTTAGTATGTCTAGGTGCCATATTAATTATAACACGTTTTGTTTTACCTTGAGCTATTTGATTAAATTTATCAGCAACTTGTTTATGATGTTTACCTTCTACAAAATCTGGCCATACATGTTTAACAAAAGACATAAAGTCATTTTTAATACTAGCTTGTTTTTTCTTATCTTTCCATTTAGCCATGTATAAAGCTAATTGTCTTTTTACATCAGGTGGTAATTTCTCAAACTTTTTTAACTTATCTATATCCATAAAAGTGCATTCCAAAAAATTTTCCAAAAAATTTTTTCATATGTGTTTTGGGAACCAAAAAGTAATTTACGGCTAAGTAAATCCAAACTCTTGTATAATACGTAAGTATTAGGATCCCTTTTTTAGTATGTGTATATCTTAAAAATATAAAAAGTTCAAATTTTCAAATTGATCTGGTACCACTATCGAGCGAGCGAAGCGAGCGAGTAGCCCGGAGGCCGCAGGCCGACGGTACGGTTCCGGCGCCGCAGGCGCCTGCGACATTTTGTCGCAGGCTGTTTATTAACAGAAGGAATTCTAATCTATTGTGTCAGGGTTTTCATCACTCCCACAATTAATGCACCTTTTATTTTCATAGTCATGCCATTCATCATACTTAGTATCTTCACCGCACTCACTGCATTGGCTTGTTATATCATTCATGTTTCTTTCTCCTTGTTAATAATAGTATCTTAACACACTGGCGCAAGTTGCGCCAGTGTACATATTGTCGCAGTCTAATTCATTGTTGAACTAGGCAGCGCCTTAACTTCCTGGTGCCAGCTCAAACCATTCTTAGACAAGTTTTGATCTAGTTTTGCGACTAGATTGTCTGGGCTTCCTGCTTCCATAATTGCTTTTTCAGAAGCTCGTTTGTTTGCTCTTATTGTTTCAAGCAATGCACCCTCGGGTGTTTTTGCAATCTGGGCCCTTGCTGCTTCGGTGGCCCAATCTCGAACCTGCTCCCAACAATCCTCGGGGGTTATTTTATTTGAATGATACCCGCTAATATCAAAATTTTTTTCTTCAAACTTATAATTGACACTAGATTTTTTGGCTACCTTGGATGTTCTAAAGAACCTTGCAGCTTTACTCATTTTACTTTTTACATTTTCGATAGCTTGTTGCAGCTCTTCAATTATTGGTGTTGCTCCAATCTCATCTGCTAGATTTTTTTCTGCTATCTCAACTGCATCCGCCTCGATCGATTTTAATTTTAATTCGGCGGCGTCAATTAGTGGATCATACTGACGGTCTAATTCTTTTTTAAACCAATCTCGCTGCCACTTTTGCATTATTGCTTTTGCCATTTTTACTCCTTTGTTGTTTTCTTAATACTATCAAAAACACATGTGTTGTTGAAGATGACATAGTGTCGCATCTGCCTGCGACATATTGTCGCAGTGACACTTTGGTTCTTGACACCAGATCCCGGCTTCAGGGTGCGTCAATCTGTCCGAAAATAATTATTGATATTAGGATTATCCTATGATAGGATTAATATATTAAAAAACATAAAGGAATAAAAATGAAAAAGAATAATTTTGAAAATATTGAATTTATCACCATAGGTGATGGAGCTATTAGAATTCAAGTTGCTAAATTAGAAGGATTAAACATGGGGATCATGTTTAAATTATCTCAAAAATTAAGTGAGATAAAAGAAGAAATAAAAGTAAAATTTGAAAATTCCCCTAGCCTGGAGCGGAATTAAAAACTCAGCCAGGCACGGGACCTGCACCGGCAAAAGCAGGTAGGATTAGATCAGTTAAGAAAAAGCTGGCGCCTCCGTCCATGGAGAGAGGATCGCGCGCGAAACCTTGACTGGTCCTGATCCCTGATCCAATGGATCGTATCATTGGTGATCCCGATAATTTTAGGGGGTCTGTTGGATCAGGGATCAGTGGAAACATTGATCAAGGATCTGTATCGTACGCTTTTTAGCTTTGATCGGTACAAATTTTTTTATTATCATGGGACAGTACTTCATTAGAAGTGCTGATCCCTGGTCTAGTGTAATGTTGGGAGCTGCTCCCGTAAACATAGCTGGACCTGGGATCAGTTTAGAATGATTATAAAGTAAAAATTATTATGAAAGAAAAAGCACAAGCACCGAGTAACAAGCTGCGACAAATTGCCGCAGGGCAATTTGTCCAATTGACAAAGCCTCATGCGTCCGGCTTCCGGATGCGTCAAAGTGTACAATGTTTTAAACCTGGATTACGTGTTAAAAATAGATTCAACAGAAAGAGGTAATCATGAAAGTAAAAGAAGCATTAAAAATAACAGACTCATTCACTAGAACTTCAAAGATGCCGGGCCTGAGTTACAGCCTGCCGGCGTGGGCTTGTCAAACTGGCTCGAAGCTTAGACTAGTTAAAACTTCACCATGTTATGGCTGTTATGCATTAAAAGGAAATTACACACGTTACCCCGCAATCAAAGCGGCTCAATATAGAAGACTGGACGCGATCACCCATCCGCTATGGGTTGAAGCGATGGCAACAAAAATCAGGGGCCAAAAATGGTTTAGATGGCATGACGCCGGAGATCTTCAATCAATTGAGCACATGCAAAAAATTATTGAAGTTTGTAAACTTACACCAAATACAAAACACTGGCTGCCAACTCAAGAGCGGCAATACCTGCCAGCACCTGAAGAGGTCCCTGAAAATTTAATAATAAGATTATCAGCATCAAAAGTTAACGGCAACCCTGGCAATGCTTGGGAGCATAGCTCGACAGTAACAACAGAAGAGGGCAAAAGAACCTGCCCGGCTCCTGATCAGGGTGGCGCTTGTAAAGATTGCCGGGCTTGCTGGAATAAAGAAATTAAAAACATAACATATGGCAAGCACTAAATGACCGACAAAGTTAATTTATATATTTACCGAGTAAACAACGGCTCAAAAAGAATTAAAAAAATTAAATTAAGTAAATTTATTCAAGGTGTAAATAATGAGTTGTTCACAAAAAAATTCTTTGTAAATCGTAAAGAAGCCGAGGAGGATATTAAAAAAAATGTTCGTATTCAAACATCCTAAATATTATGAAGAGATGCGCCAGCTCGCGAAAAAATATCAAAAAGAGCAAAAGCTCAAGCAACAAGCAAGCGACAAGCAGGAAGGCACAAGCGATGAGACACAAGCAACAAGCAAGCGACAAGCGTCTAAGCAAAAAAGCGATTAAGATCCATGAGGCCTGGGCCTATCAGAATGGGTACAGGGCTCAAGCTCCAAGACACAAGCTGCGACAAAATGTCGCACGGTATAATTCATCGGATTACAAAGACTCAAGCGTCAAGCCACAAGCATCATAACCCTTGGCGCAGGGTTCAAGCTTCAAGCCACAAGCAACCAGGTCCCGGATTCTTTTACCCTCATAAAGTTTTGGGATCATGCAAGAGGCATCCAAAACTAAGATAAAAGTATTTTTAGGATGCTTTACATGGAAGGCTATTTGATGTGGAGAAAATTTTATATTGTTTGTTTTTGTATATTTTAATTCAACAGTGAAAAAGACGCCATTATTATTGCAACCCAATAGATCGGGAGTACCAGGAACAGCAAGGTTTTCAATCCTAATCCAGGATATTTGAGCAATATTTTTTTTAACATTTCCATAAAATTTAGTCTCTGGTTTCACTGATTTTTTAAGTTAACAGGTGCGTTATATTTTTTTGATAACGTCGCCCATTTTCCATGTTTCTGGCTTGATAGTCATAACAAGTCGGTGAGTTTCTTTAGCTCCCAATAATTTATTTTCCATCAATTGTAAAGAAGTAATATCAAAATGTTGTCCATCAGGAAGACGAACTTGAACCCTAGCTTCTTGAGCTACAGGTGATTTTAACATCTTATCTAAAATCTGTCTTAATGCTTTTCCACTTAACATAATTTCTAACTTTAAAACACGGAGCGCTCAGTATCTATTCCAATGGTTATCTCCCAGGAATTCGTAAGCCAACGCCCCATGTAAAAACAAACAAACAAAGAAGTTAGGTGAACCAAAATACATAGTTATTTATTTAACCTAACAACTATTGATATATTATCATTGTTGTGTTAAAAATCAAGAGAGGAGATTGCGACATAATGACTATAAAAAAAGAAAAATGGGATGGAAGATCAAGACCTACCAATGATTTATACAAAGAAAACTTTGATAGAATATTCGGTGTAAAAAAAGAAAAGACTTTACATGAGGAACTCATGGAGGGTTATGAAGAAGAAAATAAAATTTTAGAGGAGGAAAATGGGACTACCTAAAAAGCTAACTGAGCAACAAATTAAATTTGCAAATCTTTTAATATCTGAACAAGGTAGAAAGACAGCTACAGCTTGTGCTATTGAAGCAGGTTATGCAAAAGATTCAGCACGTCAAGCAGCTAGTAAATTACAAAATCCAAAATTATTTCCACTAGTGGTTCAGTATATTGGTGAACTACGTGAAGAATGGCAAAAACAATTTGAAGTTACGTTTGGAAATCACATCGCAGAATTAGCAAAACTAAGAAATGAGGCTAGAGATAAAAAAGCTTGGTCAGCTGCAGTTAATGCTGAAGTAGCTAGAGGTAAAGCTGCAGGTTTATATATTGAACAGAAGATTATCCGTACTGGTAAATTAGAAGACTTATCGACAGAAGAATTAGAATCACGGATGAAACAAATAATTGACGACTATTCTCCGATTCTAGAGGGAGTTGAATTTGAAGAATTAAAAGAAAAAGTGAAAGAATCACCAAAGAAGCCACAAGAGTCAAATTAATATCTTCTCCATTTTTTTAACACAGCCTTTTGGAAATACATTACGATCACTAAAACATTCTGAATTAGCATCATAGCTAGCAAATGTTCTGAGTACCTTGGAATCATTATAAAAAACATATGCGCTTGTTATCATTAAGGCAGGTTTCATATCCATAAATTCATTGTTATCAGCATGACCACTATCTCCTAAAATATCCAGCCAGGTAATTTTATAGAAGTAATACCGCTTTTTATTAATAACAACATTTCTGTACTTGGATTTTTTGTGGTTCATATTTTCCTATAGCATATTTTTTACTGATTTACATTTCATTGAATTAAATCAATTTTGTTCCTTCGCGTAGGGATTATAAAAGTATTGATAATACTATCTTTTTTAACTACAACAACTCCTAAACCATTGATATCATTGATGTTCTTCATGTTCCAACCCCTCTAGAACATAAAAATCGTCTACTATTCGCTATTACCAACACTTTTAGACTACTCAATTGCAATGTTCCAATGTTCCAGCATTTTTTTTTTTTTAAAAAATAAAAAAACAAATCAGTAAAAATATCTATTATGGGAACATGACCCCTGAACCCTGATGCCTGAACCTTGTAGGACCCCTCAGGACCTCTAGGGATTTTTATACCTTCATATGACCGCATATACCCGCACTTAGATGCATCTAACCGCATTTACCTGCATTTAGTATCATTTGAACGCATATACCCGCATATACCTTCACCATAATGGATGCCTTATTTATGCCTTGTTTTAGCCATTTTCTCATAATATTGGTCAACATGTCTTAACCAATCATATTTAGCCTGTCTAAACTCCTCACCTTCCCAAGAAAATTCCTGGTAATACATATCTTTTGTAATAATGAAATTAATACCTCTATTAATAGGCTCACCAAACATATCTTCAAAAGCCATAGCATATGCTGCAAGTTGTATTCTATAAGAATCATGCAACCAGTCTTTTCTTTTAGGTTTATTTGAATTTTTATGATCACACACAGTAAGCTTTCCATCATGAATACCTATAAGATCCGTTTGACCGGCCCATAAGCCTTTATAAGCTAAATATGGCTCTACACCCCACACTTCAGTTAAACGGCTCTGTAAAGCGCTCTCTATTAGAATATCGGCCATTTTATGAGCAGTCTCACCTAGTTCAGTCAGGTCTAAATGCTTAGTATCCATTATATAATTTTCAACTATACGGTGAAGTACTGAACCTCTTTCCGCAGCACCATCTCTAATTTTATCCGCAGCTTCAACTCCTACTTTATTCTTCCAATTTTCCAGCACTCTCTTCTTCTCTTCCGATTGAGTTGCTTGGAGTATGGTTGTAACCGAAGGTAATTTTTCATCACCAATTGAATATACTCTTTCTCCATTTACCATAGCTCTAGTTGAAGTAGGGTAATCAAATTTTTTAAAAGTCCATTTAGTCATTATTAACACTTTCTATTACTTCAAATCTACCATCTCTGTAAACTATAGCTCTATTAGATTCTTTTATAATATTATATTGCCAGGCCATAGCTTCAATGGTCTTAGCTCTTTTTAATTCTTTACCATAATTAAAATTTTTAGATAAAGTTTTTAATTTGTCGGAAGCTTCATTAGGTAAAGTAATTTGTTTATATCGTTCCGCATAAATTTTTCTATATAGATCAGCCATTATTTCTCTCCTCATGTAATTTATTTTTAATTAATTCATCAATATCTTTATTATGCTTTCTAACATTATTTAAAATAGTAATCATCCTATCAGCCATTTCATAATAACCCGGTGATTCCGCTTTCATCTGATTAGACCATCCAATAACTGCAGAAAAATTTTCTATAGAATTATTTGTTCTATCTCCATCAACATGGTCTGCGTGTGTATCTCCACTTTTAACATCTATTACTTTATTAGTTAATTTACATCTAACGTATGGAGTCATAATAGGTGTACCATCGTCATAAAAATCTGGTTTACCAGTCCATTGATTAACAGCTTGAAAAGAATCACTCTCTTTTTTTATTCCAGGCCATATCTTGTTTAACAATTGAAATATTTTTGGTGCGTGTTTTAGTTCCATTTTACCTTCCTGATATTTATGTTTTCTATTTCTTCCATAAATATAACTTCTAAATGCTTTTCTAAGTAGTCTTGCTTCATTTATTTTCCTTTCTTTTTTTATTTTACTTGTGTTGTAACAAAAACGATGCAACTTTCTAAAAGTTTTTCTACAAAGTTTTACTTTTATTTTATCTAAACTTTCTTTATTTAAATGATAATGAGCAGTAGATTTAGAGCATCCTACTTGTTTAGCAATATCTCTAACACTCCAACTTGAAAAATTATTTCTAACTAATAATATTTTTTCTTTTAGTTGTCTTCTTAAAGATAAATGGTTTCTCATTATAATTTAAAAGCTTGCAGTGCGTTTTGTTTTTCTTCCGCTTCAACTATTTTAGATAATTGCTTATCTATTTCATTTAAATGTTGGGGGTGTTCACCAATACCAACAGAATTATTTAAATAAACCTGTATAGTTGCATCAGCTTGTGCTATATCAGCCTCGTATTTCTTCTCTAGTGCTTCCAACATCACTCTTCTCATTTGCAACTCCTCCCTTTTCTCTTAACTTAGATTGTAAATATTCTTTCTGTTTAGTTAACATACCAAGTGCATCATTTAGATTTTCATTTTTTCTATTTAAAGTATCCACTTCATCATTTAATTTTTTAATGACTCCATTTAACTTTCTAACTAGTTTAGTTTCTAAAATTAATCTTTCAGTATTTTCTCTGTAAGCTTTTCTAGTTTCTTGAAAAATATTTTTACTCATTATTTCTCCTTGTGAATTACAAAGTGGACACTGTTGAATTGTGTCTACTGGATTGTCTACTGAATGTTTTACTTTTATGTACCCATTTCCCTGGCATCTTTGACAAATAATTTTTTCCATTTTTACCTTTCGTTAATTTTATTTCTTTTAATTTTTTAATTATTTTATTTCTAACCATTTCAGGATCAAAACCAGAGTATTCACAAATAAGATTAAAATCCTTATTAGGTATTAAAAAGTATTCTAATGCAGATTTATTTGTATGTGAATAATATTGACTAAACTTAGCTGCAACAGTGGCTTTTTTTACTAGGTCCTCTATTGCAACAATTAGAACATTTCTCCATAGGTTTCTTACTGGATCTTTTTTTTCAAAAAGACTAAACGTTTTTAAGTTTTCCATTTAACCTTCTTGCTTTCTCGTTGATTAATATATCTAAAGCTTTAGCTCTAGAAATGATAATATTTGGAACAATTACTTTCCTAACTTTATCAAGTTTATCACAACTAGAATGTGATAAAGCTACAGATTTATATTTACTTATATCGGTCATTACTATATCCTTTCTTAGATTTATATTTTTAATATAGACAGGATTTTATATAATTATCAAAGGATGTCAATGAAATTTTTTTTAACAATTTATATTTGTTCAGTAGTTTCACAAAATTGTGCCGAAGTGCCTTTTGAAAAACATGAGTATGATAGATTTTATAATACACATGGAGAGTGTGTACAAAAAGGACTCGGTGAGTCCTACTCTATATTGTTTGATGGTAAGTTATTTAAAATAGATACTGTAAATACTATGGAACTTTATCCTAAATTTATGTGCGAGAAGACGGATAATCCAAAGGCTCCCGAGGAATCTGCTTCAACAAGTTAAACCACTTTTCCCTGAGGCCTGGATCCTTAGTCTTGTTATACTGCCTCGCTAACTCATCAGCTTCTTTACTTATTTTTTCAAGTACAACGTATCTAGACATTATTTAACAAATATTTCTTTAACTTTTCTACCAGGTATTCTTGCACTGACGTGTGGTGCATCATCCAATCCATCCATAGAATCTATATAAACTTCTAATGGACCTGCATGTGTTTGCATTGTTACATAACAAGTACCTTTATTTCTAATATCAAAATGTATGCCTTTAGCATAACGATCTTCGAAGTTATTTTTTCTACGTATTGCCATGTGTTCTTTGTCTCTTTTTGGTCTATTCATTTTTTTCTCCTTTATTTCTTTCTAATGTATAAATAGGATACTATAGGATATTTGTCAACCTTTACCCTGGCCCTTATAACGACGTGTGCGCTTTTGTCGCTTTTCATTCTTGTTTAATGATTTTTTATGTTGACGGCTGCCTCTTTTCTTAGGCTTGTCTCTTACAACATGATCTTTAAATTTCTTAGCCATTATTTACGTTATCTTTTATCCATTTTTTATCAGACTCATCTAATTTTAAATATCTAATTGAACCATTGATATGTTGTTTCGTATCATGTCCACAATTAGTACATCTATAAAAATCTGAAACAATTGCAACTAAAATTGAATCTTCCTGGCACTCTTCACAAACACCATGTACGGTATCTATTTTATTAAACATTTTGAATTTAATGGTCATACTAGATCTACTGCCTTTCCTATTATTGGTTTATATTTAACTTTCTTATCTTCTCTATACGCATGTAAGAACTGTCTTCTTGGCTGATACGGTATGTAACTTGCATGTATCCATCCAGAGTTAGGTTCACCTGGCGTATAAAATTCTAAAATTAATTGATCTGTCTCTAAGTTTTTATGTATCCAATCTGCCAGTTCAGCATTGTCAGTTCCAATACATTCGAAGTCTGCAGCTTCGGCTTTTGCATGCTGTGAATTTTCTGAGCTACCGATTGCACGACATAATTCCGGAGACCTGAAGCCTGAGGTAACTTTCACTCTACCGAATTGATCACGTACCGGTTGCAATACATTTTCACAAAGTTGTTTTAACTTATCAATCTGGTCCCCATTAGGATTGTTATCAATGTTTAACCGGATCGCTGTATCCGATTTAATTAACTCTTGAAGGGTAAAGTTTCGTGAAAGGTTCATTTTGCTGTGATAATTTTTTTAATAGACTTTGATCCATCGA
>Ga0213865_10002199_pt1 | contig 12371 bp, 10 predicted proteins | sample PICome_6_FD_160100 | JGI IMG/M metagenome (GOLD analysis project Ga0213865, IMG submission 160100) | Coastal seawater microbial communities near Pivers Island, North Carolina, United States - PICO282 | ecosystem: Environmental > Aquatic > Marine > Coastal | place: USA: North Carolina...
ACTCGTCGAAACCGTGATCTACACGTTCACCTTTAACCGCATTCCGCAATGAACCGCATTCTCTCCTTTTCTGCCCTGCTTCTGGCAGGGGCCTGTTGGAACGCCGGCTGGGGTCAGGCGGCCTATGTGCTCCCGTCGCCCACTGCGGTCGATTCCGAATGCACCTTGTACATCGACCTGAGCCAGTGCCAAGACCAGCGCCTCAGCGACATGTTGGACACTTACCCTGAAGAGGATGTCTACCTCTGGATTTGGAACCCCTCAGCTCCCGTGGATGGCAATGGCGATTGGGGCGACAGTGACGACCACCAGAAGATGACCAAAGTGAGCGAAAAGCTCTACAGCTTCAGCTTTGTGCCCAGCACCTATTTCGGCGTTGACGGCCCCACCTTCTTCACCCGCGGCATTTCATGTTTGGCCAAATTCGACAATGGATACGCCTACGAGGAAGAATTCGGAGGCGAGGCCAAGACGGAGGACCTCTCAGTCGGCATCGTGCCACAATTGTGCAATGGCCGCATGTGCATTTTCCCGGAAATTCGGGAAGGAGATGACTTCATCACCTTTACCTATGACAACAACCAGGAGACCAATCCGGACCTCCAGAACTTGTCGGAGGTCTACCTGCATCTGACGGCAAGGACGGACGCCTTTACCCTCTACACCTATGGTGATGATGGCGTGGCTTCGACGCCGTTCGACCCTGGCACCGTTCCATCATTAAAGATGACCCCTGTCGAAGGCGAACCCGGAATCTTCACCTTCACCTTCCTGCCGGAGACTTTCTTTCTTGGAACGCCGAGCAACATTGACCAAACGCCCTACACGGGTGAACCCTTGGAAAATGGAGTGCGGTGGTACATCACCAAGCCCGGGTACACCTTCACTGGCCCCCCTCCGGCCAACAGCCTGGGACTCCTGATCTGTGAATGACCGGTCAACGGCCTTCACATTGAACCTTCTGAAGCGCCCGGTCATTTCCGGGCGTTTCTGATATTGACACTGACATGCGCATCCATTTCAACCGAACACTGCCTTTTGCCTTGGCCCTTGGCGCCTTGGCGTCTTGCCAATCTCCTGCGCTTCCTCCGGAAGCCACACCGGAGGTCATCCAAGGCATGGCCCAGCCCATTCGGCTGCGCCCTGACTCCACCTGGATTCCCATGGGCGACTTCTGTAGAGGTGCAATTCCGGACTCTGTGACCTGGATTTCTCATTGGGCCGAAGGCCAGCGCACTCCGCTTTCAGAGCGCAATGGTCAAGCCGGGGTTTGGATCGCGGAACAACCCGAAATGGGGTTCGGTGCTCTGGGCATATCTCGAGATGGATCAGCGGCGCATGTTCCCGTCTTTGCTTCCAATTCCGAGCGGGTCACCTTTGAGTATGCGCCATCTGGCCCAACACCGAAAGACGTCCGCATCATGGGGGCCTTCAACGGATGGTCGCGCTCAAGTCAGCCACTGACGATGGGTCAGAATGGCATATGGCAGACCACATTGACCTTGCAAGAAGGCCAACACCCCTACCAATTGATTGTGGATGGAAATGAAATCCCTGACCCCACCAACCCTCACCGTGTAGACAACGGTTTTGGCGGGTTCAATTCTGTCCTCACCGTGGGGGGAGAACGTCCGGTCACATCACTCAGTGCCATTGGGTTTGGTGGCAACCAAGTCCATGATGTCCGTTTGCTTGGAACGCCCGGAGCACGCGTTTGGGCATGGTGGGAAAACTCACTCTACACCAGCACCATTTTGGGCGAGGAAGGCACCGGGCTTGTGCGCATTCCTGCTGGAGCTTACGGGGCTGGACGCACCCAACTCCGCTTGTGGGCCACAGGCGAAGGCAAACCCAGCCGCGAAGTCCGCATCCCACTGATGGACGGCTTGCCCATCGAGTCTCCTGACATGCTCACGCGGCAAGATTGGGCCTCACAAGTGCTGTACTTCATGCTCGTGGACCGCTTCCGAAATGCGGACTCCGCCAACGACCGCCCGGTCGAGGACCCCTCCGTTCTGCCACAGGCCAACGATCACGGGGGTGACCTCGCCGGCATCATGGCTGCCTTGGAAGAAGGGTATTTCGATGATTTGGGGGTGACCGCTTTGTGGGTGAGCCCGCTGACCCGAAACCCCGATGTCGCCTATGGTTATTGGCAGGACCCGTCCACCGATGTGACCAGCCGCTTCAGTGGGTACCATGGATATTGGCCCATATCCAACACCGAGATCGACCCCCGCTTTGGCTCGCGCACAGAATTTGATGCCCTTGTTGATGCCGCGCACGAAAAGGACATGAATTTCTTGCTCGATTATGTGGCCAACCACGTGCACGAGGAGCACCCGCTGTACAAGGCCCACCCAGATTGGGCGACCAACCTGTATCTGCCCGACGGCACAGAAAACACGCAATTGTGGGATGACCAAAGGCTGACGACGTGGTTTGACACCTTCATGCCCACCCTCAATCTCGAACGCGCAGATGTGGCTGAGGCCATGTCAGACAGCGCGGCTTGGTGGATCGCCAACAGTGACATCGATGGTTTCCGCCACGATGCCACCAAGCACATTCCGCTGTCGTTCTGGCGCATGCTCACGCGCAAGATCAAGGCAGAGACGCAAGCGTCAGGCAGGCGCATCTATCAAATCGGGGAAACCTATGGCAGTGCTGAATTGATCGGAAGTTATCTGGGCACGGGCCTGCTGGATGCCCAATTTGACTTCAACCTGTACGACAAGGCCTTGGTCGCATTTGGCCAAGATGGAGTTGACCTTGCTGACCTCATTCAAGTCGCAGAAGAAGGGTTGGACCAATACGGAGCCCACCACCTCATGGGCACCATCACGGGCAACCAAGACCGGCCGAGGTTTGCTTCTTTGGCCGAGGGCACGGTGCTGTGGGGTGAAGACCACAAGCTTGCGGGCTGGACCCGTGACATCCAGCGCGATGGCATTCGTGGACACCAAGCCATGCGGATGCTAACCGCCTTCAATATGTCAATGCCGGGTGTCCCCTGCATCTATCAAGGCGACGAGTATGCCGATGTTGGCGGCAACGATCCCGACAACCGCCGGATGGTGCGTTTCGACGACCTCGATCTGGAAGAGCGGCGAACCCGTGAAATGACCGCTCGCTGGATTGCATTGCGCCGCAGCAGAATGAGCATGATGTACGGCCATACTTCGCTGACCGCGCTGCAACCGCAATTGCTCAAAGTGACCCGCCAATACCTCAGCGAAACCACGACCATATTGATCAATACAGGAGGCCAGGCCATCACCGTCGACGGCTTGGACAGAGGGCAGGGGCTGTTGGGGCACCCCGTCGGAGGTGCCATCCCCCCATACACGGCCATGGCCCTCGAAGGCGCACTATGACGGCTGGTAGATAACGTCATGCGGGCTATCCTTGCACCATGAAGTCCATTTGTTCTTTGCTGGGATTCGTTTCCCTCGTTGTTCTTCCGGCTCAGTTGCTCGCCCAAGACACCTTCACCGTTGGCAACACCACCCTCTACGCGACCGACTTGGTCGACGACAGCCAGATCCCATGGGAGCTCGTTTGGGGCGGTGACGACATGTTGTGGTGCAGTGAGCGGAAAGGCCGCGTCATCCGCATCGACCCCACCACGGGTGATTACACCACCGTCCTTGACCTCAACGTGACCTTTAACGGCAATGGTGAGCCCGGTCTGCTCGGTATGGTCCAGCACCCTGATTTCCCCGAGGACCCTCGTGTTTGGGTGGTCTATTGCGATGGTCAATTCAGCGTTTCAGAGCACCTGAGCGTGTTTGAGTGGAACGGCACGGAACTGGTCAATGAGCAAGAGTTGCTTACCCTTCCCGGCGCACAGATCCACAATGGAAGCCGCCTTCTGTGGTTGCCGGACAACACCATGTTGATGACCACAGGTGATGCCGGTGACACCGACAACAGCCAAGACCTCGAAAGCCTCAACGGTAAAATTTTGCGTCTTAATCCCGACGGTTCGATTCCCACAGACAATCCGTTTGGCCCCGATAGCTATGTCTACACCTGGGGCAACCGCAATGCACAGGGATTGTGCATTGGACCCAACGGCTTGATTTATGCTTCTGAGCACGGTCAAAACCAAGACGATGAATTCAACCTCGTCGAGGCGGGACGCAACTATGGCTGGCCCACAGTACAGGGAGCGTGCAATTCACCCTCAGAGACTTCTTTCTGTAGCGAATGGAATGTCATGGAGCCGCTGTTGGCTTGGACGCCATGTATCGCATTGAATGGCCTCGAGTACTACACCCACGAGGCCATCCCCGAATTTCAGGGCAAAATCATGATGGGCGTGATGAGCGGTTTCAACGACCCGCTTCCCGGTCGCTTGATCATGATTGAACTGTCGGAAGACGGACAAGCTGCTGAGAGCCAAGAGGCTTTTTTCGGCAGCTTTAACCAACGCATCCGCGATATCGCGGTCAACCCCTACACCGGCGGCTTCTATTTGGCGTTCAACGGTGAGTCCTATCCCGGAAATCCGCCCAACATCATCAAGGAGTTCAGCACTGCTGATCCTTCATTGGTGCCCACTCCTGTCGTCAAGCCCGTGCTCGTGCAGCCCGTTCCAGCCCGGGACCGTGCCACGGTCATGGCCACGGATGGTGCTGTTGGCGGACCTGTGGTTGTGCGCGACATGACCGGACGCATCGTGTACGAAGGCACCGTGAACAACAGCACCTTTGAATTGAACCTCAGCGGTTGGTCCGCTGGGCGCTATATCGTCTGGACCGCTGTTGGAGCGGCGGACTTGATGGTCCACTAAACACGCAGTCAGCGCACTGGAAGCACCATCAAGGTGGTGCGCCGGTTTTGCTGGCGGGCGGTATCGGTATCGCCTTGCACCGCGGGGCGGCTTTGACCATAGCCTCGGGCCACCAGTTGATCCGGGGATGCTCCCGCGTCCTCCAGCGCAGATTTGACCACTGCTGCGCGCTGCTCTGAAAGCGACTGGTTTTCTTGAGCGGACCCGACATTGTCGGTATGTCCCCCGACCTCCATCACGACATGTGGATTTGCGGCCAACCAAGCCCCCACGCGTTGGAGCTCTGCGCCCGATGATGCGTCTAAAGTGGCACTGCCGCTTTCGAAAAAGACGTTTTTCAAGACCACTTCTGCACCAGGGGCCAACTCCGAAAGCCTAAAATCACGTTGGACCACACCGTTGAGCTCGCCCCTTTCAATCCGCTCCGAATGCAGCATGTATCCCTCACCTTGGGCCAGCACGACAAAAGACCGGTCCAAGGGGACGGGCACGTGATAGTGCCCATCCAGGGATGCAATGGCCTCCGCAAAGGCCACCCCATCTTCGAGGCCGACCAAGCTGATCCTCCCGCCAGCAATGGGCTTGTTTGTCGAAGACAACAGCTTGCCTTCCATGGCCACAGTGGGATCGGCAGACACCGAGGGCGGCAGCGTTGTTTGGTGCAGGTCCATTTGCCCCTCCACTGAGCGACTGAAATAGCCCGTGACACCATCGGATGCGACGACCATGCCACTCTCGTCGTCTGGGGTGTTCAATGGCCACCCCAAATTGACAGGCTCTCCCCACTGACCGCGCTCATCGCGCTCACAGACATACAAGTCCATGCCGCCCATGCCCACTCGGCCATCCGTTGCGAAATAAAGGTGCCGTCCATCGGGATGGATGAAGGGACGCATCTCCTGGCCGCTCGAATTGATGTTGCCCCCCATCCTGTAAGCCGCACCCCACGTTCCATCTGGATTGCGCAACGCCGTGAAGATGTCGTGTTTCCGACGGCCTGCTCGCCCTGAGCCGCGTGTGAAATACAGTTGCTGCCCGTCCGGGCTCAAGCAAGGCTGGCTTTCCCAAGCTGGGGAATTGACCGCTCCCAGATTTTGTGGCACGCTCCACCCTTGCCCTTCGCGCTCTGCGATGTACAAATCACAGCTGCCCTTGTGCGGCCCTTCTCCTGGACGGTCCGCGTCGCGGCATATGGTGAAGCAGAGGGTCATGCCGTCGCCCGACAAAGTCCCCGCCCCTTCATTGTTGGAAGTGTTGATTCCCCGCAAAGGCTCAGGCTCTGACCAGTCCTCGGCGTTTTTGAAGGAGACAAACAGGTCTTCTTGGCCCTGTTTCCAGCGCGCATTCTCCAGCCTCCGGGTGAACACCAGGGCCTCCCCTGCCTGCCAAGGGCTTGGGAAGTATTCGTCCATCGCAGTGGATACAGGAAAGGGCAACGGTTCCGCCTGAAGCGTCACCGGCACCGTGAGTGAAGCGCTGATAAAAGCCGCGTCCTTCAGGACCCGCTCGATGGCTTTGACGTCTGGTCCCTCCAGCACGCCAGGGATTTCTTTCATCGCCATCATGGCCGTTTTCATGCCCTCCGGATCCAAAGCATGACGGGCAGATTCTGCCCATGCCATGTGGTCACGGATCCAATCTTGTCCGCAGTGCGACAAATAGTGGGCATAGTGATCGCGGGCGGCCTCAAATTGGCCTTGGTCAAACCGCAGGGCGGCCAACACCCGCTCGGCCTCGGCAAACATGGGGTCCACTTCGAGGGCTTTGATCAAGTTGGCTTCCACCTCCAGTTGGGCTGCAGCCTTGTCCACACCCGGACCCATTGCCGCCCGGCTCGTTTCCATCGCCTTGCGGTAGAGTTTGGTGGCCTTCTTGCTTTCAGTGTGCAGCCTCGCACCGGGCTGTGTCCAACCTTGGACCACAACCCCGAAAATCAACAACACAAGCAAGGTGAAACGATGGCGCATATCATTCATCACTAAAAGTGAAACGCCAAGATGGGGACATTCGCGCAGTGAACCCGAAATTTGATGGGTGCGCATTGGACTCATCAGCGATACCCACGGCCATGTAGATGACCGCATTCTCCATCACCTCTCCTCTTGTGATGAAGTCTGGCATGCGGGGGACATTGGGGACTTCAAGGTGACCGATGCGCTGGCATCCGTTGCCCCTCTGGTTGCGGTGCACGGCAACATCGACGACCAACTCTTGCGGCGGGATTTTCCAGAGCACCAGCACTTTGAGCGCGAAGGTTGCCGCATTTGGATGACCCATATCGGGGGAAGACCTGGGCGGTATGCCAAGGGCATTCGGGCTGGACTGACTGCGCATGCTCCCGACATTTTTGTGTGCGGGCATTCGCACATCCTCATGGTCCAGCGCGTCAAGTCATGGGGTGGAATTCACCTCAACCCCGGTGCGGCCGGTCAACAGGGATTTCACAGGGTGCGCACGCTGCTCCGCTTCGACTTGGAAAATGGACAACTTCGCGCTCCAGAAGTGGTCGAATTGGGTCAGCGATGAACCGGTGCGGACTTCAACAAAAGTTGTCGTAAACTTGTGGTGCGCCGAAGAGGTGCAAAGCCTTCGGGCTCCCTCAGGGAAATTTGAACGCAGAGTCGCCCACGGAAGTGGGAACCCCACATGTACGACATTATTGATTTGAACAGCCGAAAGGTTGCTGAACTCCGGGACATTGCCAAGGAGTTGAATATCGCCCGCACGGACAAGCTGAAGAAGCAGGAATTGGTTTATGCCATCCTCGACGAGCAAGCTGTCACGACGAGCGCCAAAGCCAAAACCGCCTCCGATTCCGAAGAAAAGGATAAGGACAGCAAGCCATCAGGACGCGGCCGCCAAAGGGCCGCCGCCAAGAAAGAACAAGGCGAAGGTGGCGAGGACGAAAACAAAAACGACCGCCGCAAGAAGGACCCCAAGTCCGGCGACCGTCCCCAGCGTGGCCGTGGCCGAGACCGTGACCAAGCCAAGGGTGACCACAAGCAAGGCGGAGACCAGGGCAAGGACGACCAAAACAATGACCAGGATTCTGGAAACAAGGACGGTCAGTCACCTGAGCGCGGGCAGCGCCGGGACCGGGACGACCGCGGTGATCGCCGCGGCCGAGACCGGGACCGCAACCGCCGCGACGACCGCGGAGACCGCGGAGACCGCAAGGACCGCGGAGACCGAGGAGACCGCAAAGACCGTGGCGATCGCCGTGACCGCAGAGACCGCGACCGCGACCGATTGGGAGAACCTGAAGAACACGGGTTCAACTTCGATGGCATCGCCCAAGCGGAGGGTGTCCTCGAAATCATGCCCGAGGGCTTTGGGTACTTGCGCAGCGCAGACTACAACTACCTGAACAGCCCAGATGACGTTTACGTCAGCAACCGGCAAATCAAAGCCGCCGGTCTGCAGACGGGTGACAACATCGTCTGTACCATTCGCCCTCCGCGCAAAGGCGACAAGTACTACCCCATGGTCGAGGTATTGAAGGTCAACGGACGCGATCCTTCATGGGTCCGCGACCGCGTTCCCTTCAAGTATTTGACCCCTTTGTTTCCGCAGGAAGCCTTCAACCTCTCCGGTAAGAACGGCAGTATTTCCACGCGGGTCATGGACCTCTTCTCCCCCATTGGTAAGGGACAGCGTGGCATGATCGTGTCACAACCCAAGACCGGTAAAACCACCTTGCTCAAGGATGTGGCCAACGCCATTGCTGAGAACCACCCCGAGACATATCTCATCATCCTCCTGATCGATGAGCGTCCCGAGGAAGTCACGGACATGAAGCGAAGCGTCAATGCCGAGGTCATCGCCTCCACATTTGACGAACCGGCCGACCGCCACGTGAAGATTGCCGAGATCGTTCTCGAGAAATCCAAGCGTATGGTAGAGTGCGGACATGACGTCTGCATCCTGCTCGATTCGATCACCCGATTGGCCCGCGCCTACAACACCGTAGCGCCTGGTTCTGGAAAGGTCCTCTCCGGTGGTGTGGAATCCAATGCATTGCAGAAGCCAAAGCGCTTCTTCGGTGCGGCACGCAACATCGAAAACGGAGGCTCATTGAGCATCATCGCCACCGCCTTGACCGAAACCGGTTCCAAGATGGACGAAGTGATCTTCGAGGAGTTCAAGGGAACGGGCAACATGGAACTGCAGTTGGACCGCCGCATTTCCAACCGCCGCATTTATCCGGCCATCGACATTCTCACTTCGGGAACCCGTCGCGAGGACCTGTTGATGCACAAGGAGATGCTCCAGCGCATTTGGGTCTTGAGGAAGCACCTTTCTGACATGAACCCCATCGAAGCCATGGAGTTCCTGAAGGACCGCATGAGCCGGACCGATTCCAACGAGGAGTTCCTGATCACCATGAATGGCTGAGGAATTGCGCACACCGCGCAACATCATGCGGTGGTCCCCTGCCATCGCGGTTCTGCTCTGGTGGACCATTCGCCTCACGACCACAGGGAGGGTGCCTTTTGAAACAGGCATCTCCATTGGGGTCATGGTGCACTTCGCGTTGCTGATTGGTGTTGCGTTAACCGCTGTATTTCAACGGATTGAGGGGGCGGGATTCATAGACCGCTTCAAACTCGCCCTGCGGCCGGCCGTCTTGTACGCCTTGTTGGCTTCTGCCAGCACCGTATGCTACCACCATGTGGTCTGCGCACAGGCGACAGAGCTCAGGCTTTTGGAACGGGAGCGTTTCATCGACCAATCCCTTTCCGACGAATCCGCATTTGCTGCGCTACAAGAGGATGACCCTGCGCTTGCCGCAATGGACCTCGATACTGCCCGCGAACGCGCAAAATCCAGCCTGCGCTTTCAATTCGATCCCATGTGGCACTTTACAGCCAGCTTGCTCATGTGGGTGGCGGCGGCCATGTCGGCCGTATTTTTTACTTCACTCTTGGGCCAATGGCTGCGCTCCTGACCCCCTTGAAGCAATAAGCCCATATGCGTCACGTTCTCCGCATACAGCATGTCATGTCCCGATTCTCCTTGAATACCCTGCGCCCCCTCCGTTGGATGGTGCTTGTCTGCGTTTTGGGGTCAGGGCTCGGTGCGCACAGCCAAACGGCCAAACAGAACCTTGCCAAGTTTGACTATCGCTCCTACCACTTTGGCTTTTTGCTGAGCGGAAACTCAAGCAGTTTCAACTTCAACCTGAGGCCAGACTTTACGTTTTCGGACAGCCTGTTGAGCGTAGAAAACAATGCGCTTTCTGGATTCAACCTCGCCTTGCTCGCATCGCTGAATGTCAACAACACGATCAGAATCCGTTTCATTCCCGGATTGAGCTTTCAGGATCGCGGCATGCTCTATCGCTTCCGCACCCCAGACGGTACCATCGAACCCATCAACGTGAGGACGGAAAGCGTGTACCTCGACTTCCCCTTGCTCATCAAGCTCCGCACGGACAGGATTGGAAACTTCGCCCCCTATGCGCTGTTTGGCGGAAAACTGAGTCGGGACATGCAGTCCCAGGCGGATGTCAACCAAAGCCTGCAAGACGGATACATCCTCAAGCTCGCCAAAGGCAATGCCAGCTTGGACTTCGGTGCGGGCGCGGACTTCTTCCTGCCCTTTTTCAAATTCTCCGTGGAGATGAAAACTGAATTCGGCCTGCGGAATGTCCTCATTCAGGATGACACTCCGTTCAGTGCAGCTTTTGATCAACTGCGCACCCGCAGCTTCATCATCAGTTTCACCTTTGAAGGGTGAGGATGCGCCACTCATCTTCCTGACGCTTGGCCACCAAAGCCAGCCCTTCGGATTTGGCTGCTGCGCACAGTGCAGGCACGTCCGGCTCCATAAAACCGCTGAGCATCAAGGTGCCTTTTGGCTTCAACGCGCGGCCGTAAGCAGCCATGTCCTCCAACAAGATGTTGCGGTTGATGTTGGCGATGACCACATCAAAACGGGCCGCATCTGTACCCTTCAATTCTCCTGCTCCCCCTTCACGCACTTCAAGGGCCTCGGATTCACCCAACCCATTCAGCGCTAAGTTTTCCTGCGTGTTGCGCACGCTCCAAGGGTCGATGTCAATGAACAAGGTGGCAGCGGCATGGCGCTTGGCGGCATAAATGCCGAGCACGCCTGAACCACATCCCATGTCCAGGACAGTGGCCCCCTTCCATGTCATCTTGACCATTTCAGCGAGCAAGCCATAGGTGGTTCCATGGTGCCCCGTTCCAAATGCCATGCGCGGCTGAACGGTCAAAACATGGTCAAAAACAACGGCGGACTGCTCGGGATGAAACGGGGCACGCACCCTGATGTCGTCTCCAATGATGACCTCTGGGTAATCCTCCTCCCATTTGGCGTTCCAATTCTCTTCTTCCACCAAGGAGGCCCGCCATGTTCTGAGCCCCATGGGCTCCAAGTCTTGACGTATGACCTCAAGCAACGGTTCGTCCAGCTCGTCTTCCTTTCCGTACGCCTGCAAACCTTCCTCAGTCTCCTCAAACATGCTGAAGCCGGCATCGGACAGCCATGCTGTCGCAATTTCCTGCCCGGGTTGCGCCGGGTCGCACGAGATGTTTAAGCGCAACCAGCCCATGCTCAGGCCTCGCTGGCCTCCTCAACCTGCGCCGCATGGGCGCGTCCAGCTGCATCCACGATTTCGCGGAACATCACAGGGTCAAGAGAAGCGCCGCCGATGAGGCCGCCGTCGACATCCTGACAGGCGAAGAGTTCATCGGCGTTGCTGGGCTTACAGCTCCCACCGTACAGAATCGGCACGGCACCCGCGATGAGATCATCGTGGGCCTCCCGAAGCCAGCCGCGAATGGCGGCGTGCATTTCTTGGGCCTGGGCCGCGGTTGCCGTGAGCCCTGTGCCTATCGCCCAGATCGGCTCGTAGGCCACAACGACACGGTCCATAACCTCCGCAGGAAGGTGAAGAATGGCCGTTTCCATTTGACGCAAGACCTTGTCGAAATGGACATCCGATTGGCGGTCTTGCAGCGATTCTCCGCAGCAAAACACCACGCGCAATCCCGCATCGAGCACCCGATTCACCTTTTCGGCCACCACTTCATCTGCATCGCCATAACCCTCCCGGCGCTCACTGTGGCCGACAATCACATCGTGTACACCACATCCTTGCAGCATGTCCGCTGTGAATTCACCCGTATGGGCGCCAGGTCCCGTGGCAGAGACGTTCTGTGCACCGAGGCGGAAGGCCCATTGTGTGCTGCCCAGCGCGGCGAGATACGGCGCCGGTGGAGCGATCATCATCTCAACGCCATCCGGTAATGGCGGCATGCTGGTGAGGGCGTTGGCAAATTCCTTGGCCTCGTTGAATGACTTGTTGCTTTTCCAATTGCCAGCTACGAGCATCTTTCGGTGGTTTGCATGGGGATGTCAATCCCGGGTTGAAGGCCGAAAGTTAGAGCCCCGCGACCCGTCCGCATCTTCAAATTCAAGGAAATGGCACAAGAGGACCCTTCTCGTACGTCACTGACTTCGCTGAGAAGTGTATTGCGCGAGCATTGGGGGCACCCTGACTTCCGTCCTGCCCAAATTCCCGTGATCCAGTCTGCGCTTTCAGGTG
>Ga0213865_10002200_pt1 | contig 12368 bp, 10 predicted proteins | sample PICome_6_FD_160100 | JGI IMG/M metagenome (GOLD analysis project Ga0213865, IMG submission 160100) | Coastal seawater microbial communities near Pivers Island, North Carolina, United States - PICO282 | ecosystem: Environmental > Aquatic > Marine > Coastal | place: USA: North Carolina...
CAATTAGTTCCTCTTTATGTGCGAGAAAATCATGATAGCCTCCATTAAAAACTATTACTTCTCCATTACCTTTAAAATAGAGAATTTTATTAACAAGCTTATCTAAAAAGTCACGGTTATGTGACACCACTATTAACGTACCATTGTATTCTGAGAGAATAGACTCCACCAAGTCGAGTGTATCCGTATCTAAGTCATTGGTTGGCTCATCGAGGATCAGGCCACTTTTGGGATTTGCCAATACCTTCGAGAGTAATAATCTGTTTTTCATTCCCCCAGAAAGACTACCTACAGGATCATTAGCCTTAGAGGGGTCAAAGTGAAAATCTTTAAGGTAACTACAAACATGTCTTTCTTTTTGATTGGCTTTGAGGTAGTCACCCCCTGAGGGCACCAGTATTTTTTTTATGGGCTTTGAATCTTTTAAATCATTTCGTAATTGATCAAAGTAGGAAAATTCTAATTCTTGTCTAATCTTCAATGACCCTTCATTCAAGGCCACCTCCCCTAATAGGATTTTTAGAAAAGTAGATTTTCCTGATCCGTTAGTACCAAGCAATCCAATGCGGTCTTTTTTGTTAATTTTTAAGTTAAAATTTTTAAGTAAAAATTGTGGAGCATTGTAATAAAAAGAAGCATTATGAAATTCGGCAACATGTCTAAAATTTTTTGATTCATCTTTAACTAATTTAACTTCAATTTTTTTTGTTGCCTTTTTAAATGCACTAATATCCTGATCTAAATTTTGTTGAAGTTCTCTTGCCTGTTCAAGCCGTCTTGTATTTCTTTTAACTCTAGCCTTTACTCCTTTATTGGCCCAATTCACTTCTATATTCACAAATTGTTTTCTATTTTGTAATTCTCTCTCTTCTTGAGCTAATAACGCACTAGACCAATTCTCAAATTCAGCATAGCCTTGATTATTAGTTTTAATTTTTGATCTATCGATCCAGAAAATCTTATTAGTAAAATTTTTTAGGAATTGACGGTCATGGCTAACACATAAAATTGCACAATCTAATCGTTTTAAATAATTTTCTAACCAAATAATTGTATCTAAATCTAAGTGATTAGTTGGCTCATCAAGTAACAAAATATCAGATTTGTTTATTAAAGTTTTTATTAAACCTACCCTTCTTTTTTGACCACCTGATAAATTTTTAATTATAGAATTTTTATCTAAACCGAGGTAATTACAAAAAATATCAATTTGATAGTCCTCGTTTTTATCAACAAGTATTGAATAAATTTCTTTTTCGATTGTTTGACTTTCATCATTAAAAAAGAAATTTTGATTAAAGTAGCTGATTTTTAAGTTATCTATTTTCCAGATTTCACCATGGTCTATTTCATGATTATCGGTGAGGACATTCATTAAAGTAGATTTTCCAGCTCCGTTTTTTCCAACTAAAGCAATGAAATCTTTTCGATGAATAATTAAGTCTAAATCTTTAAATATTTCTTTTTTATGATAGCTCACTAATACTTCTTTGAGAGATAAAAGAAGTTGATTACTCATGAGAACATATCTTTAAATTGGCTGGGGCGGTAGGATTCGAACCTACGCATGCCGATACCAAAAACCGGTGCCTTACCGCTTGGCTACGCCCCATTAAGAATTAATGAACTTATCCGAAATAATATGATTTTTCAATTCTAACCAATGGAAAATTTAATTGAATTAATTGAATTATTGATTTTTCTGAACTGATTTTATCAAAAGATAAGAAAATACAAGATCCACTACCGCTCATTCCAAAAAAAGAAATTTTTTTTTTATTTTGTAATAGTAGTGTGTGTATCTCTAAAAACTCTTTGTTGAGTGCAAGAGAAGAGCCCAATAAATCATTATTGAAAAGTTTTTCTATTTTTTTCTCATTTTTACTATTTCTTCGAAAATGCGAGAATATGGAAGCAGTTAAATTTTTAGTTGTAGGAAAAATTAAATGAATCTTTCTCCACCTAGGTTTGGATTTATTGAACAACTTATAACTTTTTATTCCATCAATAATTTTTGGACTTTGATCATAAAATAACAAAACATCAGAGCCCAGTTCAGGAGCATCAACAAAAAAATTTTTCTCGTTTAAATTATTAAATTTATATAGATATTTTAAAATTGAAGCGGCGTTTGATGAACCCCCTCCCAAACCATAACCTATGGGTATTTGCTTCTTTATTAGAATGTTAAATGTAGATTTTTTTTTATATTTTTTATCAAAATATTTGATGGTTTTTTTTATGATGTCATCTTTTATTAATAATTTTTTCTCATTTCTATCTCTGTACGTAATTGATAATTTATTAGAATGATAAATTTCAATTTCATCATGTAATTTAACAATAGCTATTCGGGAGGAAAGCCTGTGTTTTTTTAATAATTCATCAAAATTAATAACTTTTAAATTTAGATTTATTTTTGCAGGAGAAACTATTTTATGTATTTTCATTTCTCTCTTTAATTTCATCTATCTTAAAATAATCTTGATGAAATAGTAAAATTTTATTATCTAAAAACTTTGCCTCTTTATTTCGACCTTGCTTTTTATAAACTTGGGATAAATGGTCAATAATTTCTGGTTCCGATGGTTCAAGTTTATAAGCATCTGTTATCCATTTTTCTGCGAGCTGCATTTCTCCTTTTTTAAAATATAACCAACCCAAACTATCAATAATTGCTCCATCTTGATAATTAGAGTCTTCCACAGCTTTGATTAGCATTTTTTCTGCTTTATCTAAGTTTCTATTATTGTCGACCCAAAGATAGGCTAAATAATTAAGAATATAGGGGTACGAATTATTTGAGATATCTAAACTCTTTTGAATGATTTTTTCTGAAGATTTAATTTGCCCACTTCTCTCCAAAAGTATTCCGTATTTAAATAACTGTAATGGGTCTTGAGATTCATTGATTGATTTCAAACAACAGTTTTCGATAAAACTTAATGCTTCCTCATTTAAATTGTGACTATACATTTCAATTGCAACAATCAAGGCAAGCTCGTTAGTTTGCCAACTATTGGATAAGTTAATTTTTTCAAAATAAGTTTTTAATTGATTAATCTCTAAGTCAAATTCAGTAGCTGTTTTTAGGTACAAGTAATTCTTAAAAAAATTAAATTTAGAATTAGTAAAATTAAAATTTTCTATTGCAAATAAACTTTCCTCATTAGGGTTTAATTCTGCTAGAAAAGAAATTAACTGGTATTCATAATATGGTTTATTTTTAAGATCATTGCTTGATAGATAGGCCATTAAGGCTAAAGATTGTTTATACTGTCTGGAATAGAAATAATAAATACTAGTTTGAAATGCTTGTAAAAAAATTAAATCTTTAAAATTATTTATTTGATAATCTTGATCTAATTTTATTGTTAAATTATTTAAAGAAGTATCATTTTGAGTTAATTCTTCTAGAGGAAATTGAAAGTCAAATGAAGTAAATATTTCATTAATTAGATTTAATTCTTTAGAATTAAATAATCTTAAAATTTGATCATCGTTAGCAATTTTTGCATATAAATCACTTATAACTTGGATTTCATTATTTAATTGACCTAAATATAATTCATTTAATAAGGATATATTTCTAAATCTTTGATCAATTATAATTTTTTTATTCTGAACGTTTTCACTTTGACAGTAATCCATCCAAAAATTGATACTTTTTGCCAAGGTTTCTTCAAAAATAAAATAAGCACCATCTATTTCTAATGATGAACAGTCATTACTTTTTAATTTTTCTAATTTATCAATTAATTTCAAAGTAAAATTGTTATTGATGTTAGCTATATTTAGTTTTTCTCCGATGATGATTTGATTTAGATATAAACTTGAAGGATCAGCAAAATCTTCAAATGAGGGAAGTTTTTTCCATGATAAAAAATCATTATTGTAATCAGCATAAAGAGAACCAAGTAGTTGATTGTTGTAATCATTACTTAATTGTGATGCATTCAAATGTACATTTAATGAGAAAAAGCATATAAAATTCGCAACTAACTTAATAAATTTATTCATGGATAATCAACAGTATCAAAAAAAAGTTCTTTTGGAATTGATGAATTTAGAAGAATTCAGTTCATCTATTGCCCCTTATGAGGAACTTGATGCTCCCTTCCAAAAAAAAAGCTCCTCAAAAAAAGATAACAATCCTTCAAGACCAGATAAATTTAGTAAGGTAGAGGATATTGAGTCATATCTTTATGAAAAATATAAAATTAAGTCCTCCTATATAGAGGGCGATCAGCAATCTAAAATTATGTTTTTTTATGGAAAATGTAATTCAAATGATAAAAAAATTTTAGATGGCGAGTCAGGAAGCCTATTTGATAAGATGTTGAATTCAATAAATCTCTCAAGAAATAATATTGCCCTAGCTTCTTACATCCCTAGAGGTTATGAAAATTTTTATGATAACGAAAAATTTTTAAATGAAATTCAATTGATTAATTATAGAGTTATAGAATTGGTTAATCCTCGTTATTTGATCATCATGTCAAATTATTGTATCAAAATGTTACTTGCTACTGATCTATCGTCTATGTCTTTGCGAGGTAAGTGGTTTGACTTCAATACCCCGAACGATACAAATCCTAAGAAAACTAGAGTATTGTATGAACCAACACTACTCATCAATAACCCCGATCTTAAAAAAGATGCCTGGGAAGATCTCAAAGAAATTAAAAGTAAACTTGGCGGATAATATGAAAATTATTTTAACTTTAATCTTAACATTTTTTATTCAACATTCTTATGCTCTTTCAAATAAAGATGTTCAACTTTATAAAACTATTTTTAATGATTATCGAAATGGTGATTTTAAAAAAGGAGATGAAAGTGTTGCTCAACTAGATGATCAAATATTGATGGGGCATGTCGAGGCATTAAAATTACTTCATCCTACCAAACATAGATCGAGCTTCTTAGAACTAAGAGATTGGTTAGAAAAGTATAATGATCAATATGAAGCAACAAGAATTTATAAATTAGGAGTAAAAAGAAAGCCCTCAGGCGCAGCGAATCCAAAAAAAAATATTTACCCTGAGTTAAATGAAATATTTTTAAAAAGTAGCGAAGCACCAAAAACAATAAGTAACTTAAGGAAAATTTTTACATCAAACAATTATTCAAAAAAAATTAGTATTTATAATACCGTCAGATCCAGGGTAGGAAGAGGATGGCCAACCGGTGCTTTAGAATATCTCTCACATCACAACAAATATTTTAACGATAAAGAAAAATCATTTTTATTATCAAAAATCGCCAATGGATATTATCTGGCAAACTTAGATGATAAAGCAATCAATGTTCTAAGTGATGCCTCTTTTATAAATGAACCCTATTCTGAGGGACTATGGATTAAAGGTTTATCTTTTTATCGAAAAGGGGATTTTCAAACTGCCTCAAGACAATTTTTAATACTATCTAAAATCACTAGCAGTAAGTGGTTAAGTGATGCTGGGGCTTATTGGTCTTTTTTGTCCTCTACAAAAGATGCTAATGATAACATTACCTTTCAAGCATCATTAGATGCTTTAGATGCAGCTTGTCAGCCAAGTTTTAATATTTATTCGATACTTTCATGTCGTATTTTAGATAAGCCTATAAAAGACAATCTATTTGATGACATTGAGATGAAAAAAGATCTTGGGTCTTTTTTGGATACTAAATTTGGGAGAAGAATACAGGCATTAGTAGAGATTGGAGAACTTCCCATTGCAGAATTAGAACTCAACCGACTTCAAGGAAGATCCAATGATCGATTTAAAAAAGTGATTTTAGGTTTTGCGATAAAAAATGATTTGAGTTCAATGCAGATTAAAACAGCAAAATACCTATTTGCAGATAAAGCACCAATACAGTTTCTATATCCAACGCCTAAATGGATTAAGGATTTTAATTTTAATAGCATAGACCCCACTATAGCTTTGAGCATGATTAGACAAGAATCTCAGTTTAGTGCTTTTGCGAAAAGTGGAAAAAGTGCTTATGGGTTAATGCAAATACTTCCTTCTACCGCAAAGATGGTTAACAAAGAATATAATTTTAAATCGAACCCTAGAATTTTATTTGACCCCAAAATTAATGTTGAAACTGGGACAAAATATATTGAGAGTTTATTAGAAATCGATTACATCCAAGGTGAACTACTAAAAGCACTAATATCCTATAATGCAGGTCCTGGAAATTTATCTAAATGGATGAAAAAAACAAATTTTAATGATGACAGTTTCTTGCTCATTGAGTCCATTCCATCTCGCGAGACAAGAATTTTTGTTGAGCGCGTTCTAACAAACCTTGTGATTTATGAATTAATAAACAATAATTCATTCAACTATGCTGACGAATTAATTGAGTCAAATACAATAATAATTAAATGATTAATGAGAATATCCCCTTTAAGCAAATAAATATATCCGTTGTAACTATTTCGGATACCAGAAATAAGGATACTGATAAATCAGGTGCATTTTTAATTAATGCCATTAAAGAAAAAAATCATCTCTGCAGGGATTATGAAATCATTAGTGATGACTCAGATAAAATCATCGAAACAATTAACGATAAATCCCTTAATCAAAAAATAGATGTCATAATCACAACTGGTGGAACCGGTCTCACTGGCAGAGACAATACTGTTCATAGTATCAAAAGTATTGCTGAAATTGAAATTCCAGGCTTTGGAGAACTTTTCAGACAACTGAGTTATCAAAAAATAGGAACCTCTACGATTCAATCTTTGGCATCTGCATTTTTGGTAAACAAAACTTATGTTTTTTGTTTACCAGGTTCAGTTTCAGCCGTCAAAGATGCTTGGAATGATATTCTTTTTTATCAATTAGATATTAGGCACAAACCTTGTAATTTTATTGAACTAATTCCTAGACTTGATGAGTGATTATATCGTTGGAGTTGATGAAGTAGGAAGAGGTTCGTTGGTTGGAAGTGCTGTAGTTTGCGCCTTCCGTTCTGATAAAGAATTTTTTCAAACATTACCCTTTAATATAGTTGACTCAAAAAAGATTTCCCAAAAAAAGAGAGAGTTGATATACGACTATTTTACAACTAATAAATCATTAAGCTTTTCTTATAAAATTGTCGTAGCAAAAAAAAAAGAAATTGAACAAAAAAATATTCACATAGCTATTTTAGACTCTATGGCTAAGGCCGCCATAGGAATATCAAAAATAACTGATCACATAATCATTGATGGTAAATTTTTGCCAACAGAACTCAAAAACTATCATGCAAAAACTTTAGTGAAAGCTGATTTAAAAATTAAACAAGTATCTGCTGCTTCGATAATTGCCAAGGTATATCGAGATAAAATTTTAAAAAAATTACACTTAAAAGAAAGTTTTTATGAATGGGATAAAAATGCAGGATACGGGACAAAAAATCATCTAAATGCTATTACGAGTATGGGCATTAGTAAATTTCATAGAAAAACTTATCAACCAATAAGTAAGCTTATTACTAAGTTATCAACTTAGTTATCAACAGGCAGAATCATATCAACTATCCTTGATTCCATTAAAAAAATAAGATTCAAAAGTGATAGAAATTAATAAAATACATTTTGGAGATTGTTTAAAAAATTTTCCAAAAATTCCTGACCAATCAGTGGATTTAATTTTTTTAGATCCTCCTTACAATCTTCAATTAAATAAGGAACTTACAAGACCCAACCATTCTGTTGTCAAAGGCGTAGATCATGATTGGGATAAGTTTGAAAATTTTAATGCTTATGATCAATTCTCAAAAGAATATCTCAGCGAGTGTAGAAGAGTTTTAAAAGATGATGGAAGTTTATGGGTCATTGGCTCATATCATAATATTTTTAGAATAGGTAAAATTATTCAAGATTTAAATTTTTGGATTTTAAATGATGTTATCTGGGAAAAATCTAATCCTCTTCCAAATTTCAGAGCCACCCGCTTAACTAATGCACATGAAACTATTATCTGGTGTTCAAAAAATCCAAAAGCAAAATATCAATTTAATTATCATACTTTAAAAACCAGCAATGAAGATAAACAAGAGAGGAGTGTTTGGAATTTTCCAATTTGTTCAGGCAAAGAGAGATTGAAAAATAGTGACAATCAAACAGCCCACCCAACTCAAAAACCCCTTGCTTTAATGAAAAAAATTATCTTGCAGTCCTCTATAAAAGGAGACCTTTTAATGGAGCCATTCGCGGGCACAGCTAGTTTTTGTGCTGCTGCAAAATACTTAGGAAGAAATTTTATTGGATTTGAGCAAGATAAAGATTACCACAAACTGGCAAATAAAAGATTGAAATCCATCAAACCTCTTACTGAAGATTTGGTTGAAATAAGCGAGAAAGATAAACCTCAAAAAAAAATACCATTTGGTTCATTAATTAATTCGGGATACTTAGAGCCCGGCTCTAATCTTTATAATAAAAATAAAAGCTTCAAGGCTAAGATCCTCCCTGATGGAAGTTTAACTTTTGAAAATGACAGGGGCTCCATTCATAAAATTGCTGCTAAAATAAATAATACGACAACTTTTAATGGATGGGATTATTGGCACTATGAGGACTCAAAGAAAAAATTAATTTCAATTAATGAAATTAGAAAAAAAATCAGAAATTAATTTAAGATTTTTTTAAATAAGGTAGGAATAGGGATTTGGTCGATTTCACTTTTTTTTAACCAAACAGTATCAAGATCATCAACGATTACTTTGGAAAAAATTTTGTAGACATTTATTTTAAATCTATATTTAGTAATTGAGTATACAAAACCAACCTTTAATTCTTTTTTATTATTTTTAAATTTCTTTAATAATTCAATATCTAAACTAGAGGGTAAATGAATAAAATTTTTATAAAATTGAAACTTGGGTTTTTTGATAAAGCAGATTTTATTTTTAGTTTCAATCAAATAGAAATTTATATTTTTTGATAAAATCTCCTTTTTTATTTTAGGACTGAAATTTTTATAGGCAGATTTACAATAGCTTTGAAAAATACACTCTTTGCATTGAGGAATATTCTTTTTACAAATTAATGAACTATAGTCCATCATTGACTCTGCAAACTTTCTAAAATTTCTTCTTTTGAGAGTAATTTCATTCAAAATATCTGACAGTTGCAGATCAGTAAGACTTTGATTTATTAATCTGGAAATTAATCGTTTGATATTCACATCTATTGGAAAAGCTCTTTTATTATAGCCAATAGCAATTATAGCATTAGCAGTATACTCCCCTATTCCAGGTAAGTTTAATAATTCATTTTTATTCTTAGGTAAGATTCCATTAAAATTATCATTTATGATTGATGCAGATTTAAAAAAATTAACTGCCCTATTATAATATCCAAGTCCAGACCAGCACTTTAGAAAGTCATTAATTTTTTTAGATTTGAATGAATCAAAGTCAGGAAACTCCTTTAAGATAATGGGGAGTTTATTTTGAACAGTTGAGACTGTAGTCTGTTGAAGCATAACTTCAGTCAGATAGGTTAAATAGATATCTCTGTTATTTCTCCAATACAAGTTTCTTTGATTTTGTTTAAACCAAGATAAGATAGTCTCATAAAATTTATTACCATGAAGAAGATTGCTAAACTGAACGATGTTGCTTTTCATTTAATTAACAACGTAAATAAAAAAAAATTAAAGATAAATACTCTTCTTATAAAAAATTGGGAAAAAATATTTGGAAAGAATCACGACAAAGTTAAAATAAAAAAAATTACTCTTTTGAATAAAGATGCCTTATTGAATTTCGAATTTTCTATTGATTCTAGTATTTCCTTTGAATTGCATACCCAAATGGAAATTATCAAATTAAAATGTGAAGAACTTATTGGTCAAAAAGTGAACAAAATCCTTTTCTTTCATGACCTTATAGAAAATTTTAATGAAAATAATTTGATCGACACTCTAGATACAAAGACTGCATTAAAAGATGTTAATTATCAAAAATTTAATGATATAAAAGATAAAGAAGTGAGAGAAATTTTCATTAACATAAAAAAAAAGATTGATGGCAATGCTTAGATTTATTTTTATTCCTTTATGTCTGTTAATAAGCTGTTTTTCGTATGCTAAAGATTATGAATATCAACAATTTCTATCCGATCATGAACTTTTACCCTTAATTAAATCTTCAGCTGAAAAAACTGTCGATATTATAGAATTTTCATCTTTTAGTTGCTCACATTGCGCGGCTTTTCATAACGAGACATTAAAAGAAATTAAAAATAGTGAAATATTTAATAACATTAATTACTACTTAGTTGACTTTCCTCTTAACCAGGCAGCTTTTTACGCATCAATAGTTGCAAATTGTAATGCTGAGATAAAATCTTCGTACACCGACTCTGTTTATGAGAATTATGATATTTGGACTAAATCAGAAACAGGTGAAGAAATAATTGAACTTCTGAATAACTATGGATTACAACTAGGATTAGAGGATAATCAATTACAGTCTTGTTTAAAAGATGAAAGCTTACAAAATAAACTTCTTTCCTTGCAAATTGCCGCTCAAAGCAACTTTGGAGTTGAAAGCACACCTACCTTTTTGATTGATGGCGAGAAAATACAAGGTAACCAACCTGCTTCTGAATTTATTAAAGTAATTAAAAAGAAACTAAATAATAAATAATTTGCTATCCCTAGATAAATTATCAATTAAAGGTTTTAAATCTTTTGTTGAGCCAACCGAATTTGAAATTAAATCAGGCCTCACTGGAATTGTAGGTCCAAACGGTTGTGGAAAATCTAATATTGTTGAGGCAATTCGATTTGGACTTGGCGAAGTTTCTGCAAAGCAACTTCGTGGTAAAGAAATAGACGATCTCATTTTCAATGGCACAGACAATAGAGCGTCGTGGAATTTGGCAGAGGTGGGTCTTTTTGTTAATATTGATGGAACAGATTTAGAAAATAAATTTGAGTCTAAATCTTTAGAAATTGCTCGTAAAATTTGGAGAGGCGAAGGAACAAATTCTTATATTAACGGCAAGGAAGTTAGGCTTAAGGATATCCAATTACTCTTTGCTGATGCTTCGACCTCTGCAAGATCCACATCAATAGTCAGCCAAGGTAGAATTGGGGCTATTACTCAAGCTAAACCAGAAGATAGAAAAATGGTATTAGAGGAAGCCGCTGGAATTTTAGGACTTCAATCTCGAAGACATGACTCTGAATTACGTTTAAAAGCTGCTACCAACAATCTACTTCGTGTTGAAGATGTAATTCAAACATATGAAGAGCAACTCGCTATTTTAAAAAAGCAATCAAAAGAAGCTGAAAGATTTAGAAATATTTCCACACTCATCAAAAATGCAGAAGCCTCTGTTTTTTATGTCAAAAGAAATCAAATTCAGACCACTCTTCAAAGTCTAGAGGATGAAAAGAACAAAATTAAAATTAAATTAGCTGATTATCAAGGAGATGTATCCTCACAAGATCAAGCCTTTGAAGATTTAAAAGTTAAAATTCCACCGATGCGAGAGAAGTCATACTCCCTTAACAGTGAATTGGATAGACTTAATATGACAGTTGAAAACTTAAAACAAGAAGAACTGCGTTTTGAAGAACACAAAATCAACCTTGAGCATCGAGTCAAACAACTTCAAAAAGATCTAGAAGTTGAAAATAAACAAAACAATGATACCAAGGCAAAAATTCAAGAAATTACTAATGAAATTAATGATTTAAGCTCCACAGATTTTGAAAGCAATCCTGAAAAAACTATAGGCAAAACAGACAGAAGTCTTTTAAATAATATTTCTTTTGACAAAGAGTATGAAAATTCCGTAGCGGCAATTTTTGGAAAAGAATTATTAGCCTCGCTCGACAAGGATGAAATTTTTTACTGGTCAGAAAATATAGATCAAGAAATTAGTGCTTCATTTGATTTTCCATGCAAAGTAGCTTCAGAAATAATCAAAGCCCCTAATAGGATCACTAATAAACTTAACAATGTTGCTGTAATTGAAGACTCCTCAAAAGGTAATGAATTTCATAAGCATTTAAAACCAGGACAAGCAATAGTAGATAAAGATGGCAATTTATGGAGATGGGATGGATTATTTGTCTCTAGTTCCTATGAGGCAAATATTTCATCAATTCTATCAGAACTAAAAGAAAAAAGACTTAATGATCTTAAAAAACAAATTTTAGAATGGGAAAGAATTAGTGAATTAACTGTTCAAAAAATAAATGATTTGAATGAAAGAATTAAGACAGCTTCAGAAGAGTTAGATATATCTCAAAATAATCCAGGAGATATTGATAGTAAAAGACAATTTTTGTTAAATAAAATCAAAGAACTAGAAGAAGAAAAAAAATTATTTGATAATGAGTTACAAGAAAAAGAAAACC
>Ga0213865_10002205_pt1 | contig 12351 bp, 10 predicted proteins | sample PICome_6_FD_160100 | JGI IMG/M metagenome (GOLD analysis project Ga0213865, IMG submission 160100) | Coastal seawater microbial communities near Pivers Island, North Carolina, United States - PICO282 | ecosystem: Environmental > Aquatic > Marine > Coastal | place: USA: North Carolina...
TAACTGATTGGGCCAAAGAAAATAATTATCTAGAAAAAATTGAAATTCTAACATTTTTGGATAATAACATATCTCTTAATTGGTTAGATAAATCTGGTGCAAAAGTTCAAAACTTATTAACAAAAGGGTCATTAAATCACCTTAAATACCAGATTAAAAAAAAACCTAAAGAATACTTTAATCTTGTAAAAGAATGCATTGAAAATGCTCTTAAATTAGGAATAAGTTCGAATGTTTATTTAGAAGATTGGAGTAATGGAATGAGAAATTCAAAACAATATGTTATTGATTACCTAGACATATTATCTGAATTACCAGTAGAAAGAGTTTTACTTCCTGATACACTTGGAATACTTAGCCCAAAAGAAACTTTTGAATATATTTCATTTGTGGTAAAAAAATATCCTAATATTCATTTTGATTTTCATGCTCATAATGACTATGATTTAAGTGTCTCAAATGTTATTGAAAGTTTAAAAGCAGGATGTCATGGATTACATTTAACTATTAATGGAATGGGTGAAAGAGCTGGTAATGCTCCAATGGCAAGCGTTGCAGCTGTGATAAGAGATTTTCTTCCAGAAATTGAAATTAACCTAAAAGAAAAATCACTTTACAAAGTAAGTAAACTTGTTTCTACTTTTACAGGATTTAGAATACCTATTAACAAACCTATTGTTGGGGATAACGTATTTACTCAAACAGCTGGTGTTCATGCTGATGGAGATAGTAAAAATAACTTATATTTTAACGACCTACTTCCTGAAAGATTTGGAAGAAAGAGAAAGTATGCATTAGGAAAGACATCAGGAAAAGCAAATATAAAAAAGAATTTACAAGACCTGGGCCTTACATTAAATGATGAAAATTTAAAAAAAGTAACCAATAGAATAATTGAATTAGGGGATAAAAAAGAAAAAGTAACAGCTGAAGATCTTCCTTACATAATTTCTGATGTTATTAATAGTGAAAGTTTTAAAAACAAAGTGATTATCGAATCGTATTTACTTAATCATAAAAAGGGTGAAAATCCCTCTGCTGAAGTCGATATAAAAATAAATGGAAAAATTTATAATCAAACAGGAACAGGCGATGGCCAATTTGATGCTTTTATAAATGCAATTAGAAAAATATATTCTAAAAACAAATTAGAATTACCAAAACTTATAGATTATTCTGTTACAATACCTCCGGGTAGTAACTCTGATGCATTGTGTGAGACCTTTATAACTTGGAAAACAGAAGAGAAAGAATTTGTTACAAGAGGTTTGGACTCGGATCAAACAGTATCTGCTATAAAATCTACTGAAAAAATGTTAAATATTATTAGTAATTAAAAATGAAATTAAATATTGCTCTGTTAGCTGGAGATGGAATCGGACCTGAAGTAATTGAACAGGCAGTCAAAGTATCTGATGCTGTCGCTAAAAAGTTTAGTCATACTATTAATTGGATACCTGCATTAACTGGTGCTGCTGCTATTGATGCTGTTGGAGATCCTTACCCCAAAGAAACTCACGAAATTTGTTTAAAATCTGATGCTATATTATTTGGAGCTATTGGTCATCCTAAATTTGATAATGATCCATCTGCTAAGATTAGACCTGAACAAGGATTATTGAGAATGAGAAAAAAACTTGGCCTTTTTGCCAATGTAAGACCAACTTTTACTTTTCCTTCATTAATTGATAAATCTCCACTTAAAAAGGAAAGAATTAAAGGAACAGACTTAGTGTTTCTTAGAGAACTTACAGGAGGTATATATTTCGGTGAAAGAGGAAGAAAAGATAATGGAAATACTGCATTTGACACTTGTACTTACACAAGATTTGAAATTGAAAGACTAGCAATCAAGGGTTTTGAGCTTGCAATGAAGAGATCAAAGAAATTATGTTGTGTTGATAAAGCCAATGTTTTGGAATCATCGAGACTTTGGAGAGAAACAGTACAGTCACTAGAAAAAAAATACCCAGAAGTTGAAGTAAGTTATGAATTTGTTGATGCAGTAGCTATGAGATTAGTTCAATGGCCAAACTCATACGATGTCTTAATAACAGAAAATCTTTTTGGAGACATATTAACAGATGAAGCTTCTGTGATATCGGGATCAATGGGATTAATGCCATCTGCATCAATTGGTTTAGAAACATCCCTATATGAGCCAATTCATGGTTCGTATCCACAGGCAGCTGGAAAAGACATAGCAAATCCTCTTGCTACAATTCTATCCTCAGCTATGATGTTTGAAGATACATTTAATTTAAAGGAGGAATCAAAGTTGATTAGAGATGTTGTTAATAAATCGTTAGAACAATCTATTGTTACAGAGGATTTATCTGAAGGTCAAAAAGCCTACAAAACTAGTGAGGTTGGTGATTGGCTTGTTAAAGAAATTTTAAAATAAAAAAAGCACCAATTGGTGCTTTTTTTACTTATTAAAAGAAAATTTATTTCTTCTTTTTTTCATTATCAACCATTTTCTTTTTCAAATCGGCTAAAACATCTAAATCACCCAAAGTTGACTTATCAGATTCTTTAACGTTGTTCACCTTTTTCAATGATTCCTTAACATTTTTCTTTTCCTGATCATTGAATAAAACTGTGTGTGACATTACAACTCGTTTAAAGTCTTTGTTGTACTCAATTACTTTAAAATCAGCTGTATCACCTTTCTTTAATTTACTTCCGTCTTCTTTTACTAAATGACGATTGGGTATGAAAGCTGTAATATCTTCATTGAAAATAATAGTAGCACCCTTGTCATTAGAATTTGAAATAGTAGCATTATGAGAGGTTCCTTCAGCAAATGATTTATCGTAAGAATCCCATGGATTTTCCTTAGTTTGTTTATGTCCTAAGCTCAATTTTCTAGCCTCCGAATCAAGTTCTAATACAACAACATCAATATTGTCTCCTGATGAAAAAAGTTCAGATGGGTGTTTTACCTTTACTGTCCATGAAAGATCAGAAATATATACTAAACCATCAATACCCTCTTCAAGCTCTACAAAAATTCCAAAATTGGTAAAATTTCTAACAATTCCAGAATGTTTAGAGCCTACAGGATATTTTTTTGTAATATCAGTCCAAGGATCTGACGTAAGTTGTTTTATACCAAGTGACATTTTTCGTTCTTCTCTGTCTAAAGAAAGGATTACGGCCTCAACCTCATCCCCTACTTTAACAAAATCCTGAGCTGAACGTAAATGAGTTGACCAAGACATTTCTGAAACATGAACTAACCCTTCTACTCCATCAACAATCTCAATAAAAGCTCCGTAGTCAGCAAGTACAGAAACTTTACCTTTGATTTTATCACCTTCTTTTAGATCAGCATCTAATGATTCCCATGGATGTGCACTTAATTGCTTTACACCTAATTGAATTCGAGATTTATCATCATCAAAATCTAAAATAACAACATTAAGTTTTTGATCTAATTCTAATATTTCACTTGGATGATTAATTCTATTCCATGATAAATCTGTGATATGAATTAAACCGTCAACACCACCTAAATCAATAAATACACCATAAGTAGTAATATTTTTTACTGTACCTTCAAGTACTTGACCTTTTTCTAATTGACCAATAATTTCCTTCTTTTGAAGCTCAATGTCTGCCTCAATTAAAGCTTTGTGAGATACAACTACATTTTTGAATTCATGATTGATTTTGACAACCTTAAATTCCATGTTTTTGTTAACATATTGATCATAATCACGTATAGGTTTTACATCAATTTGAGAACCTGGCAAGAAAGCCTCTAAACCAAATACATCTACAATCATACCTCCTTTTGTTCTACATTTTACAAATCCAGTAACAACAGTTGAATTATCATGTGCATCATTAACTCTATCCCAAGCTTTTATAGTTCTAGCTTTTCTGTGTGATAATACTAGTTGACCAGTTTTGTCTTCTTGAATATCAACTAATACTTCAACTTTATCTCCAACCTTTAAATCAGGATTATATCTAAACTCATTTAATGAAATAACTCCTTCAGATTTAGCATTTATATCAATAATAGCTTCTCTGTCAGTTAAACTAATAACCGTACCTTCAATCACACTTTCATTGTAAGTGTCAACGAAATTATCCTCAACAAGTTTTTCAAATTCAGTAAGTTTATCATCCTTAATTGTTTCGATTCCTTGCTCAAACAAATTCCAATCAAAATCATTTAAAAAATTATCTTTTGAATCATCTTTTGTAGAAACAATAGTTTGTGTTTCCTCTGATTTAGGATCTTTAATTTCTTCAACTTTTTCAGCTAAAACTGGTTTTTCAATTTCAACTATTTCTTCCTTTTTTACTTTAGGCTTTTTAACAGTTTTTGAAGCTTTTGATTCAGTTTTTGCTTTTGTTGATTTTTTTTCTGCTTTAGGTTTTGCAGCTTTGGTAGTTTTTTTAGCAGTTTTTTTTACTTTGCTATCCTTTTTTTCTTCGGACATACCCTAAAATTTGTATTCTAATTTCTTAATAGATTTAAGGATAGAAACTAGAAGGATTAATAATTAATTATTCTTTTGATTATCTATATTATCCACTCAAAAGGAATGCGAAAATAGCTTGTATTTATAGATTATACAAGAAAACCATTATTTATTTGATGTCAAGGGGGTAATGTAGGAAAACATAATGTCCTCAAGCTCAGGTAAGTTAAGATTGTCTGTTTTAATTATTATTGAGTCAGAAGCTGCCTTTAAGGGTGAATTTTCTCTATTAATATCTTGTTCATCTCGTAACTTAATATTTAAAAGAACCTCATCGTAAGTTATATTATGCTTATTATCGATTAATTCTTTAAACCTTCTTCTGGCTCTAAGTTCCAACGAAGCATCTAAATAAAATTTTAATTCAGCATTTGGAAAAACTACTGTTCCTATATCACGCCCATCCATAATAATACCTTTGCCTGCACCTAATGAATGTTGAACTTTAACCATATGTTTTCTCAATTCACCAATAGTTGCAATTCGACTAACATAATTAGAAACAGTTAGTGTTCTAATATGCTTTTCAACTGGGATATCGTTTAAATGAATTTCATACTTATCGTTATCTTTATTGAGCTGAAAATCAATTTTAATATTATTGATGTCCTTTATTAATTTTTGACTATCAAATACAGATTCTGTAATATATTTCTTATCGATGGCATAATATGTTAGGGCTCTATACATTGCCCCAGAGTCTATGTAGATGTAATTAAGTTTATCAGAAAGTCTTTTAGCTAAAGTGCTTTTACCTGTTGATGAGGTACCATCTATCGCTATAATTATCTTATTAGACATTCAACTTTTTAAAATTCTTTACTTTTTTATTGGTGATTGCAATTTCTAAAACTTCTTTCATAGATGATACATAATGGAAAGTTAAGCCTTTTAAATAAGCTTGATCAATTTCTTCAATATTTTTTCTATTTTCTTCACATAAAATTATACTAGTAATCTTTGCTCTTTTTGCAGCTAAGATTTTTTCTTTAATTCCACCTACTGGAAGAACCTTTCCTCTAAGAGTAATTTCTCCGGTCATAGCTAATTTTGACTTAACCCTTTTCTGAGTTAACAAAGAAACCAAAGATGTAAGCATTGTAATTCCAGCACTAGGTCCATCCTTTGGTGTTGCACCTTCAGGAACATGAATATGAATATTGTATTTGGTTAGTAGATCAACATCTATAGATAATTCATTTGCATTTGACTTTATATATTCCAAAGCTATAGTAGCTGATTCTTTCATTACTTTCCCAAGGTTTCCAGTAATTGATAAATTTCCTTTTCCTCTGGATAATGCAGATTCAATAAATAAAATATCACCACCAAATTGAGTCCAGGCTAGACCCGTAACAACACCAGCTATGTCATTGTTTTCATACTTTTCTTTACTAATTGAAACACCTAATATTTCATTTATATCCTCAAAAGATATGTTTTTTGAATAAGTTTCATCCATTGCAATGGATTTAGCAGTATTTCTCACAATTTTTGATATTTGCTTTTCCAAGCCTCTAACTCCAGATTCCCTTGTATATCCTTCAACTATCTTTTCAACTGATTGTTTATTAATTTTTATGATATTATTTTCTAAACCATGGTCTTTTATTTGCTTAGGAATCAAATGTTTTTTTGCTATTTGATATTTTTCTTCAACAGTGTATCCTGAAACTTGAACAATTTCCATTCTATCTCTTAAAGCAGGTTGTACATTCGCAATATTATTTGAAGTAGCTATGAACATTACTTTTGAAAGATCAAATCCTGATTCAAGGAAATTATCATAAAAAGAAGTGTTTTGTTCAGGATCTAAAACTTCTAACATTGCAGATGATGGATCACCTTGATTCCCAATTGATAATTTATCAATTTCATCTAAAACAAATACAGGGTTAGAAGTTTTCGCTTTCTTCAAGCTTTGTATTATTCTTCCAGGCATTGCTCCAATATAAGTTTTTCTATGTCCTCTTATTTCAGATTCATCTCTTAAACCTCCTAGTGAAATTCTAACATACTCCCGGCCTAAAGCCTCAGCTATAGATTTACCTAAAGAGGTTTTACCTACTCCAGGAGGGCCATTTAAACATAAAATTGGGGATTTCATGTCATTTCTCAATTTTAAAACTGCTATATGTTCAATAATCCTTTTTTTTACATCTTTTAAACCATAATGATCTCTATCTAAAACCCTTTGAGCTCTTTTCAAATCAAAATTGTCCTTTGAATACTCATTCCATGGTAACTCAAGATAGGTGTCTAAATAATTTCTTTGTATAGAATATTCAGCAACCTGAGGATTCATTCTTTGTAATTTTGATAATTCTTTTTTAAAGTGATTACCAATGTCTTTTGACCATTTTTTCTTTTTTGATTTAACTCTCATTTCATTGATTTCCTCATCATAAGAAACGCCTCCAAGTTCTTCCTGAATTGTTTTTAATTGTTGATGTAAGAAATATTCTCTTTGTTGTTGATCTAAATCAGACCTTACTCTTGACTGAATATCATTTTTTAAAGAAAGTCTTTGAAGCTCAACATTCATTTGCTTTAAGCACATTAAAGCTCTTTTATTCAAATCACTGGTATTTAAAATTTTGTATTTTTCCTCAACACTTAAATTCATATTTGAACACACAAAGTTGACTAAAAAAGAGTCACTTTGTATTTTTTTATAGCAAAAGAAGCTTCACTAGGAATATTGGGGTTTTCATCAATTATTTTTAGTGCAATGTCTTTAATTGATTCAATGGTAGCACTGAATTCTTTATCATTTTTTTCAGGCTTTAATTCTTGAATTTCCTTTATTCTAGCAGTAATATATGGATCCTCAGAGATAATTTGCTCAATTGAAAACCTTTTTTTGCCTTGAATTATAACTGTAACATTTCCATCAGGCATTTTCAAAACTCTTAAAATTTTAGCAACAGTACCTGTAGGATGAATGTCATTTAGTGTTGGAGATTGAACTTTAGAATCTATTTGAGAAACCACACCAATTAACTTGTCTTTTTTGTTAGAATCCTTTATTAATTTAATAGACTTATCTCTTGATGCTGTTATTGGAATTACAACTCCAGGAAACATAACAGTATTCTTTAAAGGGAGAATCGGTAGAGTTTCAGGAAGAGACTCTTTTGAAATTGCTTCTTCATCATCAGAAGTCATTAACGGAATTAAGTCAGAATCTTCATCAATATTCTGCAATGACATCATGTCAAGATTTAAGATTTTAGTTTTGGACATAAATATAAATTAAGTCAAAATGTCAGTTAATCAAAATAATTAAGGTTAATCTACTCTGAAAAAATTTTAACTATACTGTAGCTATTTTAACACTTAATAAATATTCAAGTTTCATGCCATACAGCTCTAGTAATTTTTAATTTTTATACTTTTTAAAAGATAGGCCCCAATTAAAAAAATTAAAATAAATACTAAAATAGAAGTCCTCATACTCCCTGTTAGTTGATCTAAAAATGCAAACAGTGTCATCCCAAAAACAATACTTACTTTTTGTGACACATCGTAAAAACTGAAATAAGATGTTGTATTTTCAGTATCGGGGATCATTTTTGAAAATGTAGATCTTGAAAGTGCTTGAATACCACCCATAACTAAACCAACTAGTGCTGCAGCAACGTAAAATTCATTTGGTTCAGTAATAAAATAGGCTCCAATGCATAAAAATGCCCAAAAAATATTTAAAATAATTAATGTAAAAATGTTACCAAACTTTTCAGAAATTTTTGAGGTTAAAATAGCTCCAAACATTGCTATTAATTGAATTAATAATATACTAACTATTAAACCAATGGTTTTTTCATCTTGTGGCCAATTAATCTCTTGTTCTCCAAAATAAGCAGCAATTAATAAAACAGTTTGAAGAGCAGAACTATATATAAAAAAAGCAATCAAATATTTTTTAATAACAATAATATTTTTTACTTCATTCCATACAAATAATAGTTCTCTGAAACCATTCAGAACAACATCTTTTACAATCTTTTTCTTTTTGTATGGTTCTGGTAGGTAATAAAAAGTGTATTGACTACAAATAATCCACCAAAGGCCAACACTAACAAATGAATACTTCATAGCAATTATTTCAGGATTATTACCATAAATTCCAAAAGTTTGAGGGGACATAACCATCGCTAGGTTAAAGATTAACAATAAAACACTTCCAAAATAACCAAGAGCATAACCCTTTGCACTTATAGCATCCTGTTGCTCCTTAAAAGCTATGTCTGGAAGATATGAATTGTAAAAAACTAAACTTGCCCAAAATGAAATTAATGCAATGAAATAAAAAAATAAACCAACATAAATGTTTTCTAATTCAAAAAAGTATAGACCCATGCAAGAAATAGATCCCATGTAACAAAATAATTTTAAAAACTTTTTTTTATTGCCCATGTAATCTGCAATACCAGAAAGTAAAGGAGTTAAAAAAGATAGTATTACAAAGGCAAATGCAGTAAGAAAACTAATTAATGCAGTGTTTTTAAAATTAAAACCAAAGACTTCGACATATAAATCACTAACAAACAAAGAACCATAATAAATTGGAAAAACTGCGGAACTAATTACAAGGGGATAAACAGAATTAGCCCAATCATAAAATGCCCAAGCATTTAACAGTTTAGAATGACCTTTTTTATATTTTTTTTTTGGCATTTTAGAGTTTATGTTTTACAAAATATATAGCCAATATAAAACTTGTATTTTATTAAATATAATAATTATTTTTGCCATGAATTTAATATATGAAACTAATATTAATTTTTGTCTTATTTTTCTCAAGTTTTGGATGTAACAATGGAGATATCAAAAAAAATTACTCATTTGATGAAGAATTATACACTTGCTCTAAATGTGGATCTATTCTATATAATTCAAAGGATTTTCTTTATGAAAACGAATCCAGTAAAGATTTTAAAATATCCTTTTCTGAAAAAGTTACATACGATTTAAATTCACTTGATAAAAAAAATAAATCTCCATTGTTCTGTAAAATTTGTAACAAAAAATTAGGAAATTTTATTAAGGGTGATTCAACCAATAATCAAGAAAGACACTGTGTAGACAAAAACTCAATAATTTTAAAAAAAATAATGAAATGATAAAAATAAAGTTTGTCATTATTTACATAATACTAATGATGCCACTATTTGGCATATCTCAAAAAGAAGATAAAATGGTAAAAACAGATAAAGAATGGAGAGCTTCATTGGATGAAATGAGCTATCAAGTTTTAAGGAATTCCTATACTGAAAGACCTTACACTGGTGAATATAACCTTCACTTTGAAAAAGGATCTTACAGCTGTAAGGGCTGTGATCAAAAACTATTTGAAAGTAACAATAAGTATGATAGTAATTGTGGATGGCCAAGCTTTGATAAGGCAATTCCAGGTACAATAAATTATGTGAAAGATTACTCTCACAACATGTTTAGAATTGAAGTTAAATGTTCTAAATGTGATGGACATCTCGGTCATGTATTTGATGATGGACCAAAAGAAACAACTGGAAAAAGATACTGTATTAATTCTGCAGCATTATCATTTAAAAAATAATAAATATGGAAAAATTTGATATTATAGTCTTGGGTAGTGGACCTGGTGGTTACGTAACTGCCATTAGAGCATCTCAACTTGGACTCAAAACAGCAATTGTTGAAAAAGAAAGCTTAGGTGGTGTGTGTCTAAATTGGGGTTGTATCCCTACCAAAGCATTATTAAAATCAGCCCAAGTATTTGAATATATTAAACACTCTGCGGATTACGGAATTAAGGTTGAAAATTTTGATAAAAATTTTGATGATGTGGTTAACAGAAGTAGAAATGTCGCAAAAACAATGAGTAAAGGGGTGAACTTCCTAATGAAAAAAAATAAAATCAAAGTTTTTGAAGGTTTTGGTAAACTTTCTGAAAATAAAAGTATTTCAATTACAAAAGAGGACGGATCTGAGGACAAAATCCATGGTGATAAAATTATAATAGCGACTGGAGCAAGGTCTAGAGAACTACCTAATCTTAAACAAGATGGAAAAAATATAATTGGATACCGAGAAGCCATGACTTTAGAAAAACAACCTAAAGAAATTGTAATTGTTGGTTCAGGTGCAATTGGAATTGAGTTTGCTTTTTTCTATAATTCAATGGGGACTAAAGTTACTGTCGTTGAATATATGAACAGAATTGTTCCAGTAGAAGATAATGAAATCTCAAAGGAACTTGAAAAAAGTTTAAAAAAGAAAGGCATTTCAATACTAACTTCAAGTGAAGTTAAAAATGCAACAGTAAATGATGATGGAAATGTTGATGTAGTTATTGAATCTAAAAATGGTGAATCAAAAACTATAAACTCTGAAATAGTTTTAAGTGCAGTTGGTATAAAAACTAATATTGAAAATATAGGTTTAGAGGATTTAGGAATTAAGACTGAAAAAGATAAAATCCTTGTTGATGATTTTTACATGACTAATTTGAAAGATTATTACGCTATTGGAGATGTAGTTAAAGGACAAGCTTTAGCTCATGTTGCCTCAGCAGAAGGAATACTATGCGTTGAAAAAATTGCTGGACATGATGTTAATCCATTGGATTATAACAATATTCCTGGTTGTACATATTGTAGTCCAGAAATCGCCTCTGTTGGGTATACAGAAGAACAAGCAATCGAAAATGGATATGAAATTAAAGTTGGTAAATTCCCATTTTCAGCATCAGGAAAAGCACAAGCTTCAGGGAAAAGTGATGGATTTGTTAAAGTCATTTTTGATGCTAAATACGGAGAATGGTTAGGATGCCATATGATTGGAGAAGGTGTTACAGATATGATTGCAGAAGCAGTAGTTGGCAGAAAGTTAGAGACAACTGGGCATGAAATACTAAAAGCAGTTCATCCTCACCCAACTATGAGCGAGGCAGTTATGGAAGCTGTTGCAGCAGCATACGATGAAGTTATTCATCTATAAGTTAAAGAAAACTTTGGAGTGCTAAATCATAACTTTTTAGTCCAAAACCCAATACAACTCCTTTAACATGAGGACTCAAGTAAGATTTATGTCTAAATTCCTCTCTTGAATAGGTATTAGAAATATGAACCTCAACGCATGGACAAGAGATAGATCTTATTGCATCTCCAATGCCAACTGATGTATGAGTGTAAGCGGCTGCATTTATGATTATGCCATCAAACTCAAATCCAACTTCCTGGATTTTTTGAATTATTTCACCTTCAATGTTAGATTGAAAATAATATAAATCAAGTTTATCAAATTTTGATTTTAAATTTTTAAAGTAATTATCAAAACTTTCATCTCCATAAATATTTTTTTCTCTTGTACCAAGAAGATTTAAATTAGGACCATTTATAATTTGTATTTTCATAAATTAAATAAAGTTTAAATATAAGGTTTAATTTATATTTTAATTATTTCAATAATGTGGAAAAAACTAGTTCAGGAATTTAAAAACTATTTAAAAATTGAAAGAAATTTATCTGACAATACTATTTCTAGCTATTTGTTTGATTTAAAAAAATTTTATTTTTTTTTATCAAAAAACAATGTAGAAACAAATCCATTAAAGATTAAAGAATCAACTTTAAAAGAATTCATATACCATATCTCAAAACAAGTCCAACCCTCTACTCAAGCTCGAATGATTTCAGGTCTAAAAAGATTTTTTGAATACCTGATTCTGGAAAATTTAATTGAAGAAAATCCATTACAAAATATTGAGACCCCTAAAATCGGAAGAAAACTTCCGGAAACACTTTCCGTTGAAGAAATCGATTTAATTATCAAAAACATTAACACAAAATCAAAAAATAAATTACGA
>Ga0213865_10002210_pt1 | contig 12335 bp, 19 predicted proteins | sample PICome_6_FD_160100 | JGI IMG/M metagenome (GOLD analysis project Ga0213865, IMG submission 160100) | Coastal seawater microbial communities near Pivers Island, North Carolina, United States - PICO282 | ecosystem: Environmental > Aquatic > Marine > Coastal | place: USA: North Carolina...
GTTCTCATTGAGCCTGGCAAAAGTTTTGTCAGGGTAATTCAGTCTATAGGCAGAGGCGTAAGAAAGGCAAAGGACAAAGACTTTGTACAAATTTGGGATATCACGTCATCGTGCAAATTTGCAAAGAGACATCTAACACAAAGAAAAAAATTCTATAAAGAAGCACAATATCCTTTCACTATAGAAAAAGTAGATTGGAACTAATATATGCAAATACTAACATTAGAAAACGAAACGTTTCCTTTAAAAGAAATACCAGAAGAACTTGAAGAAGAAGTTCGATTCGCTGTCTTAGATAACAGCGATCCAAAGAATCCAGACTTTTTCTTTGTGCCAATGATCTTTTTAGAATCATTTAGTGCGCCAGCAATGGTATTAGAAATTAATGGACACGAAATCACAATGCCAGTTGACTGGCACATTGCTGTTGGCGATAGCACAAGTGGTAACGACTTAGAAGTATTACCACTAACATCAATTAACGATAGAGGATTTGAAGCATTTTTGTTTAACCCACTAACAAGTTATAAGTTTGACTTTGGAGATATTAAAATAACTAATTTTTACTCAGACGTTAAATGGTACTTTCCTAAAGTTAAAAACGGACAACTGTTAGGAGTACCACTTACTAAAGAACCAAAGTCTGTGTGTGCTTATTTTATTAAAGACATAAGCAGACAGAGCGAAGTCATCGATTATACTAATTTGCTGTAAAGGAGAATAATATGAAAGCAGGAAAAATTTGGGGTCAAACAGAATTGATCCACGCAAACGGTGTACTGGAGTTTCACCGTATCGAATATAAAGCAGGATACAAATGCTCAGAACACGAACATCAATTCAAATGGAATGGATTTTTTGTTGAGTCAGGAAAGATGATTGTTCGAGTTTGGCAAGATGATCAAGGTTTAGTTGATGAAACTATCCTCGAAGCAGGCGACTTTACACAAGTTAAGCCAGGCAAAATACACCAGTTTGAAGGTCTAGAAGACGGCGTAGCATTTGAGTTATATTGGGCTGAATTTAATCACGACGATATTGTGCGCAGAACAAGCGGCACAGAAGTTGGGTAAATTACTGCCAGGCGAAGCACTGATTTACGAGCGTAGCGACGGTGTTGTATATGCTCACTATCGAGACAAGCCTGAAATTGCTCGTTGGATTATAGGTGGGGATCCGGCAGGTGTTGCCAGAGCTCAAGGAGACCTAATTAGTTATGCTGAATGGCAAGAGCTATGCGAGTTGTCACAAGAATATCCAACACTAAAAAAACTGTTAGATACACTGGTTACAACTTATTACACAATTAAGGAACACGAATGAAATACAGTGAATGGGATATAGGCGGCGATGTTGTTAAGGAAGATGATCGCTATATTGTAAAAGATAATACTATGTTAAAAAATTTAGTTGTAAGTAAAACTAGGTTAGCAGCAAATAAAAGTACATCTGGACACAGACATTCCGGACAAGAAGAAGTTTATATATTTGTTAAAGGTAGTGGAACAATGGAACTTGATTATAAAATGTTTGACGTGACAGAAGGCGACACTGTGCTAATAGAAGACAATGTATTTCACAAAGTACATAACAATACAGATTTTGGCTTAGAGTTTATTTGTGTATTTGACGGAGGAAGAAAACAATGAGAATTATAGCAGGACCGTGTCAGCACGAAACATTAGCACACAGTGCAGATATTGCTAAAGAATGTAAACGTGTGTGCGACAAATACGGTATTGAATACATATTCAAAGCAAGTTTTGATAAAGCAAATCGTAGTAGTATGCAAGGCAAACGTGGTGTTGGGTTAGAAGCAACTCTAACAGACTTTCTTGATCTTAAAGTACAGTACGGTGTAAAGACACTAACTGATGTACACTCAGTAGAACAAATAAAATATATAGAAGCACAATTTAAGGATGCAGTTGATGTCTATCAGATACCTGCATTCTTATGTAGACAAACTGACCTTATACAAGAAGCGTGTCGTACAGATAAAATTGTTAATATTAAGAAAGGCCAATTTATGGCACCTTGGGATATGAAAGGTGTGCTAAGTAAATGCAAAGGCGCAAAAGATGTCTGGATAACAGAAAGGGGAACAAGTTTTGGTTACAACACTCTTGTCGTTGATTATACTGGTATTATGTATATGCTCGACAATTATGAACATCCTATTGTTTTTGATTGTACACACTCTGCACAAAAGCCCGGCGGACAAGGGGATAGTTCAGGCGGCAATCGTGATTACGTGCCTGGGTTGGCTCGTAGTGGGTCTGCTCTTGGGGTACGGAACTTTTTCTTGGAAGTCCATCCAGATCCTGATGTAGCACCTAGTGACGGACCTAATATGCTACGCTTAGAAGATTTTGAACAAGTAGTAGAAGAAATTATAGCACATTCGTATACACCTAAAGAAAAAGTTTCTGTTGATCGAAACTATACAGGTTTTAGATATCAAGAGTGTTAAATGAAAACGGCAATACTAATACCCGCTAGATATGGCAGTACACGCTTTGAAGGCAAGCCTCTAGCTATACTAAACGGTGTTGCTATGATAAAACGTGTGTATGACGCTTGTATTGCGTCTAAGATACCAACATACGTGCTAACAGATGACCAACGTATATATAACTTAATAGGTGCAAATTGTTTATTAGATCATCGTGAATATGAAAACGGTACAGAGCGATGTGCAGGCGCTGTTGCTAAGTTTGATGTATTAGATCAATACAAAAACTTTATAAATGTTCAAGGCGATATGCCTGATGTAACACTAGAGATGATTGAAAAAGCAAACTGGCACTTACAGCATTATCCTGTTACTACAGTGTTTACTCAAATGCAAGAAGATAAACAGAACGACCCTAACTCAGTTAAGATGGTACGTGCCGGCGATCAAGCTCTATGGTTTGGCAGAGGTATGACAGGCTATGGCGATTGGCACTTAGGTGTATATGGATATAAGCGTAATGCGTTAGAACTGTATCCTACCCTTCAAATTGAACAAGAAGAACAAGTTGAAAAACTAGAACAGTTAAGGTGGCTCAAAAACGGTTGGCAAATAGGTTGTTTGAGTGTACAATATAATGGAGTAGAGATTAATTCACCGGAGGATGTAGACGAATGGCATACCAAGAATTTCCAGTAAAAGATGTACTAGCGTGTATTGACAGCAATGCTAAATCTGTTTGGAAAGAATTAACTGACGAACAAAAGAAGTGTGTTAATTTTTGGTTGCTTAACAGATACGCAAGTAGTGTACAAGGATCAAGAGATGCACAAGAACTTGCTATTGTACTTACTAACGAATATTACAACAAGAACTGGAATGTGCTAGGCACAAGACATCCTCAACTGCAATGGCAGTTACTATGCTCAACGCATAATGCATCCGCATCAATTAGAAAACATCAATGGATTGGATTTAAAAAGAAACAAGGTAACAACAATGCTATAAAACTTTTACAAAAGATTCATCCTAATATGAAACAAGACGAGGTAGAAATACTTGCTAGATTATCTACAAAAAAAGAACTCAAAGAACTTGCAAAGGAGTATGATATTGACATCAAACTCTGAGAAACCATACAAGTGTGAGTATTGCGGCAACGGATATATGCGGGAGAAAACTCTTGCGGCGCATATGTGTGAAAAGAAAAGACGATGGTTACAAAAAGATGAAAAAAGAGTAAGGTACGGACTATATGCATTTCAAAGATTCTACAAACTTTCGGCTGGGAACAAAAAAGAAAAAACGTATGCGGATTTTGTCGGGTCACCCTATTATAATGCTTTTGTTAAATTTGGCAGTTTTATTAGCAATGTACGGCCTTTATATCCTGAAAAATATATTGACTATGTAGTTACTAGCGGAGTTAAATTAGATCACTGGGCTAGAGATGAGTTGTATGAAAAATACGCATTAGAGTTTATTCTAAAAGAAGATGTAACTACAGCACTTGAGCGTAGTATACAAACAATGTTAGAATGGGCTGTCGATAACGATCCTGCTCCGTGGAATCATTATTTTGATCATATTAGTTTAAATAGAGCAGTGTGGGATATTAAAGACGGTAAGGTTAGTCCTTGGCTGTTACTAAACTGTAAGTCCGGTAAAGCTATGCTAGGTAAATTCAACGACGAACAACTTGAAATGGTGTTCCACGTTATTAATCCCCAACATTGGGCAATGCGTTTTAAACGTTTGCCTAATGATGTGCAACTAGTAAAAGAAGTAGCAAAGGAGAGTAATTTATAATGCCAGATATTGATATAGACTTTGCAGACAGAGAGATTATTTTATCTCAACTTAAACATCGTGTAGCAAAATTAGACACAGGTAAGAAACATAACACAGGTGTGTATGCAACTGAGGTGCCACATAATCCTATAGATAACTTATCTACAATCGAACACAAGACAGCAGAGGACCGTGGATACTTTAAACTAGATTTTTTAAATGTGTCTATATACAAAGACGTTAGAGACGAGACACATTTACAAGAACTTATAGAAAGGAAACCATTATGGCAACTACTGGAACACAGCGACTTCTCAGATCAAGTATTTCATCTAAACGGACACAGCGAACTATTAAAGCAATTGAAACCTACTTCGGTAGAACAATTAGCAGCAACTCTAGCAATTATACGCCCGGCCAAAAGATATCTAGCAGACAAAGATTGGCAAACAATACACAACGAAGTTTGGCAGAAGCCAACTAACGGAGAGTATTTTTTTAAAAAAGCACACGCCTTTGCTTATGCTACAAGTGTTATTGTACATATGAATTTGTTGTGCGAACAACTTGAAAGGAATGAAGATTGAAATCTTACGATTATTATTTAAATTCTCAAATATCAGAAACTTGGGCAGGAGCACCAAACGTATTTGATCCTAGTGAATGCGAAAAAATTATAAAATTAGGAAATAACGAAACCTTTAAAGAAGGACTAGTAAATAGCGGATCTTCTGACCCAATAAGAAAAAGTAAAATATTTTTTATCGAGTCGTCAGATCAAGAAAATAGTTGGATCTTTGAAAGATGTGCTGAAATGATTCATCATATTAATTATGATTTTTTTCAGTTTGACTTACAAAAAATTGAAGTACTACAAGTAGGAAAGTACGAAAGTAAAGACTCTGGATATTATGGTAAACACATTGATGCTTTTCGACAAAGTGGCATTTTTAGAAAATTAAGTTTTTCAGTACAGCTTTCGAGAACAGAAGACTATGAAGGGGGCGATCTATTATTGCATTTAGGAAAAGATCCTGATGTTGCTCCTAGAGATAGAGGGTCAATTACAGTATTTCCTTCATATACTTTACACGAAGTTACTCCGGTAACGAAAGGAACTCGTTACTCGTTGGTTGGTTGGGTAACAAGTGCAACAAAATTTAAATAAACATATGACAAAACGTAAAGACTTATTAAATGTTCCTATGACTATTGAATGGAATAAAAAGCCTAATCGAAAATTCTTTCTTAGGCATCTTATAGAAACAAACAACTATGATACAATGTGTGAGGTGGGTGTTAGAGACGGGCGAACAACTTTTTACTTGTTAAATAATATTCCTAATCTAACAATCTATGCAGTTGATACAGATACTACTCTTTTTTATAACGACGAAGTAAATAAAAAATATAAAGACAGACTTATTCCTATTCAAGGAAAAAGTGGAATAGTAGCAAAAAAAGTTCCTATGGTAGACTTGGTATTTATAGACGCCGATCATAGTTACGACGGATGTTCTACTGATATACGAGCATATACTCCCAAGGTAAACATAAACGGAATATTATCTGGACACGACATTGACTACCCAGGGGTTAATCAAGCAGTAAATCAATTTGTAAAAAATTATTCAGTAGGGCCAAACAATGTTTGGTTTACTAAGATTTTGGCTTCTTAACTAGTTGCACTGACTTGCGCTTTACTCGTTTAATTGCTAAGTTGTTTAAATTAACACACGGACCAATTGTAATCTTTACATCTTTGCTATTCATTGTTTGAATAGCATAACGGAAATGATCCATCTCTGTTCTTAAAAAGATGTTGATAGGTATCATTCGATTAGATTCCCACCACCATACATCGCCCAAGTCTAATAACGCTTTCTTTTCTTCTTCACTTTTTAAATCAGTATATACGTACATACTCGTAACATATTGATCTTGATTTATAACGATGCCGACGTATTCGGCGCCCCCGTAATGGACTACACTGATGAATGGAAAATTTTCTTCGATATCTTTTAGTAACATTGTTATCCGATAAATATAGTTATGCAAACTTTAAGATATTTAGTATCAAACAGAATTAACATCCTAGCAAATGAAGCGGGATTCGTTACGGAGTATAAACCAGTGTATAGCAGACAGTTAAACGTATATAAAGGAATAGATAATGTCCTTGAATTTAGATTATTAAACCCAGACCAAAAACCTTTAGATGTAGATAGATACACACCTAAGTTTGTTGCGTTTGATGAAAACAACCAGATGGTTATCGAACACGATGGCGTAAACTTACAAGAAGGTGACAGTACTGCATATACTAAAAAAGGTTTATTTAAAGTTACTATAACTGAAAATGATTTACTGAATATAAAAGATCAGTTTCTAACATACAATGTATATCTAGTAGACTATGACGATACTAAAGTATTGACATACGCTAATGAATGGTTTGAGTCACCGGGTATAATTAAAGTCAGTGGTAATGCATTTCCTGGACCTAGTTCAAGTTATTCAATCAGCACATTTGTAGCTGACGGTGATGTTTGGCTATCAGAGTCTATTGACGCACAGCCGAGTATTAACGGAAACGAAGCACTGCACACTGCTAGTGTTTACACATCTAATTACATAGGTGATGTAATTATACAAGGAACATTAGATAATCAAGTAGCAGACAGCACTAGTTGGGCTGATATTACTACTCTAACTTTTACCGGTAATGAAACACAGCCAACATCTACTAACTTTAATGGTGTTTTTAGCTATATTAGAGTCAAAGCTGCATCTAATCCTGCAGACAAAATTTCCAAAATACTTGTTCGAAATTAATTGACAAAGTAATATAATTACGTTATAATAAGCGTATGAAAAATAAACTTAAACTCATCGCTGCACTCTGTGCGGCTTTTTTAATGACCCCAGTATATGCAACAGAGCTAGTAATATATGTATACGCTGATAGAACACCTTCATCTGTTGCTAGTACTACATATTCATATGAGTCAGTTAAAGTAGAAGACCTTGAAGAGGTGTCTAGTTTAGACATTTTGACAAGCGGACCAAAAGGACAAATGAGTTCTTTATATATAAGAGGCGCTGATAGCGATCAGAGTCTTATAACCCTAAATGGTATTTCCATAAAAGACCAGAGTAGCCCAACAGGTGCAGATGATCTTGGACAACACAACTTTACAGGAATAAGTCTTGTAGAAGTATACAAAGGTCCAATGAGTAGTTTGTACGGTGCAAACGCTGCTGGAGGTGTAGTTAATCTAATATCGGATGTTACAGGAAGATCATATGCAGGAGTAACAGTAGGTAGCAATAATCTGTTAGCTGGTGAAACACAACTGTCTGGTAAATTAGAGGATATAGATTATTCTCTTACACTAGGAAAAGAAATTAGTGACGGTATAAGTGTATATCCAGATGGACAAGAAGATGATCCGTACGATAATGAAAATGTAAACTTAAATTTATTATACTCTAATGATGATTACAACAGTTTAAGATTAAATTATATAAATGAAACTAATTTTACAAACCTAGATTCAATGAGTGATACATTGAACTATACAGGTAAATGGAATTGGACAAATACACAACTTGATTATAACAATGAAAACTCGAGATTAGTATTAAACAATTCAAATCACAAAAGGGTGTACACCAAAGATAGTTTAGTAGAAGGAGATTACGATAGCACAGTAAACACTTTATATGGTTCGCACTTAATAAATTTAAATAATACCGACGTGTTGTTAGGCGGCGAACTTGAAGAAATAGATGCTAAGTTTCTTACTAATATACGAGGCGCATATCCATATACTAGCAACGTAAACAAAGAACGCACATCCAAAGGCGTGTTTGTTAACACTAACACAATGTTAGACAGTACAGTGTTGTCATCAGGTATAAGGTATGATACAGTTGACGGCTTTGGCGATCGTACTACAGGCAGGATTGGCATTTACAAAAACGGAGCAAGGGCTAGTGTATCAACAGGATATAGAATTCCTACGCTCTACGAAATGTACGGACAAGATAACTACGGCTTTACTGGCAATCCTAATTTGCAGGAAGAAAGTACAACTAGTTATGAAGTAGGCTATAAAACAAATTATAGTGATACAGCAGTGTTTGTTACAAAAGAAAATGATGCAATTATATATAACGGCACGTATGTTAATGACGATGATACTAGTTACACGAAGGGTATTGAAAATAAAATCTTTTTTGAACTAGACGGATTCTTTATTGCAAATAGTGTTAGTTACATAGAAGCAAAGCAAAGTAATGGTAACGAAAAACTAAGACGTCCTAAACTTACTAATAATTTAAAAGTATCAAAGTTAGTTAATGACATTGTATATTCTGTTGATGCAGATTATTATGGTAAGCATAAAGATATTAGCAGTACAACATTTCAAACTATAGATGTAAGTAGTATTATAACATACAACACAGAAGTAAAATACAATAAAAATAATTTGGAAGTCTTTGCAGGGATATATAATATTAGTAATAAACAATATGAAAGACCAAACGGGTACAGTCGATTAGGACGAAACTTTAAGTTGGGCTTCAGGAAATACTTCTAATGAAAGATCTAGTAAAACAACCGTTCTTTTGGGCAGGTTTACTTATGATATCTCCAATTCTATACTATCTTCTATATAAGGTAGGTTTAGAACTTTGGTGTATAGCATACGGATTAATCTACTAAAAACTGCTTGACAAACTTTACTAACTACGCTATAATAATAGTATGAGTGTAGTAAACGATACAGTTCTGACATACTTGCCTGCTAAGAGGAAACAAACTCCTAGCGGGTGGTTATCCTTTAATGCTACGTGTTGCCATCACAATGGTCATACAGCAGACACTCGTGGCCGGGGAGGCCTAATCAGCAATCCCGACGGAGGCGTAAGTTATCATTGTTTTAACTGCGGCTTCAAAGCATCCTGGCAACCGGGCAGAAGCTTTAGTCACAAATTACGAAAACTCCTGCAATGGATGGGAGCACCTGATGATGTAATCAACAAGGTGGCCTTAGAAGTGATGAGAGAAAATGAAGGCGTTGAGGCCAAATCCTTAATAGCCCAGCTGCCTACATTTAATACTGTCCCGTTGCCAGAAGATGCAATTAAGATTACAGACATTACAGACTTCAACAAGTACAGTATGGCAGTACTTGAGTATATGGCTGCACGTAACTTAAACGTAGATGATACAGACTATTACTGGAGCCCCAGCTTAGGGTATCGTGATAGATTAATCATACCCTTCTACTTTGAAGGTAGGGTAGTAGGTTGGACAGGACGTAGTGTGGTGCCGGACAAAAAGCCCAAGTACTTGACCGAAGTACAACCTGGATTTGTATACGGACTAGATGAGCAGTCTTATAAAAAAGTATTTGCTATTGTTTGCGAAGGACAATTAGATGCTATACACATAGAAGGATGTGCGCTAGGTGGAAGTGAAATATCTGATCAACAAGCGATGCTACTCAATAGACTACAAAAACAGATCATTGTTGTGCCTGACAGAGACAGTGCAGGTAGCAAACTTGTTGAACGTGCTATTGAACTAGGATGGAGTGTGAGTTTGCCTGATTGGCCTACTGGACTAAATGACATAGGTGACGTAGTAGACACACACGGTAGGTTATATGCACTGCATACTATAGCAAGCAGTGCTGAAGACAGTGCATTAAAAATAAGACTAAGAGCAAAGAAATGGTTTACACAATGAGAATAATTGCAATGATGGTTTTTATTGGCTTGTTTGCATATTCGTTAGCAGTATTGTATCAACAAGAGTCACAGCCAAAAGAACCATATATGATATATGAACCGAGCATAATTACAATAGAAGAACTAGAACCGAGGGTATTTGATGACAACTAGACAAAACACAGACTATGGATATGATATACAAAAAGTATATCTAGAAATGTTTATGACAGATGCTGAGAGCTTTGTGCGCTGTCAAGGTGTGTTTGACCCTAAGACATTTGACAGACGTTTGCAAGAGCCTGCAAAATTTATTAAATTATACGTAGAAGAACACAATGCATTGCCTACGTTTGATATGATTAATGCTGCTACTGACAGTAATTTAAAAGACCCTGGTGATCTACAAGAGAATCACTATGACTGGCTACTGCAAGATTTTGAAACGTTCTCTAAACACAAAGCACTAGAGGCAGCAATCCTTAAGAGTGCTGACTTGCTAGAGAATGGTGAGTATGGGGCTTGTGAGGATCTAGTCAAACAGGCTGTACAGATTGGCTTACAAAAAGACTTGGGTACAGATTATTTTGCTGACCCTAGAGCTAGACTAGAAGCAATCAAAGACAAGAACGGACAGATAAGCACTGGGTGGCCGGCACTGGACAAGAAATTGTTTGGTGGGTTCAACAGAGGTGAGCTTAATATCTTTGCAGGTGGGTCAGGGTCTGGTAAGAGTTTGTTTATGGCCAACTTGGGTGTAAACTGGTGCCAACAAGGGTTGAACGTGATGTACTTGACGTTTGAGCTTTCAGAGAACTTGGTTAGTATGCGTCTTGATAGTATGACCACAGACATTCCCAGCAGAGATATCTTTAAGAGCATTGATGATGTTGAAATGAAAGTCAAGATGATCGGCAAGAAAAACGGTGCGTTCCAAGTCAAATATATGCCCACAGGCAAGAACGCAAACGATGTTAGAGCATACTTGAAAGAGTATGAGATTAAAACAGGCAAGAAGATTGATGTGCTGTTGATTGACTATTTAGATCTAATGAGCCCAATAGGCACAAAGATATCAGCAGAGAACCTGTTTGTAAAAGACAAGTATGTGAGTGAAGAACTGCGTAACCTAGCTATGGAGCTCAACACTATCTTTGTTACAGCATCACAGTTGAACAGAAGTTCAGTAGAAGAGATTGAGTTTGACCACTCGCACATATCAGGTGGTATAAGTAAGATCAACACAGCAGACAACTTGATCGGTATCTTTACCAGTAGAGCTATGCGTGAACGTGGACGTTATCAGATACAGTTGATGAAAACACGTTCAAGTTCGGGTGTAGGACAAAAAGTTGATCTAGGCTTTGATGTAGACACACTGCGCATTGTAGATCTAGATGAAGACGAAGATGATGGGTACAATTCAGCACCAAGCAACAGTGCAGGTGCTAGTGTGCTTGATTCGATCAAACGCAACAGTGTACAGCCAGGTGCGGCAGTTACAGCAGATCCACAACAAGGTGCTACAGCGGCAAGTGGTAAGATAAGAGCGCAAACTGACAGCACTAAGCTGAGAGACTTTTTAAATAACCTAGACGATGAGGAGTAGACTACTATTATGGAAATAAAATTCTTACATTATAACGGCGCTGTTGTAGATCACTTCTCGCCATATCCAGCAAAAAAAGCACCACCGGACTGGTTTAAAAAATTACCTCAAACAGTTTCATCAGTTGATAAAACCATAGCTACAGCAAAAAATTGTATACCCTTGCAAGATGTTGTTAGCGCAGGTTATATTATACCAAATTCGTTTGAAATAGATTTAAAGACAAAACAAATATCTTCTGAAGAATTTGATATAGAAATGCATAAGCCAAAAGCTGCTAATGTGGGCTTTCATCATTACGATCAATGTCCAATGCACAACAACAACGGAAAAATTAATTACTTTAAACTATATTTAGATTGGCAGATACGAACTCCACCAGGATACAGTTGTTTGTTTGTTGACCCTTTTCTTAGAGAGCATCGTCCCTATCAAATACTACCTGCAATAGTAGATACTGATGTATATGATGTTCCTATTAACTTTATAGGCCAGCTTAACTCACACGAAATAACAACGATTGCTCCTGGCGAACCTATAGTTCAAGTTATACCTTTTCGCAGAGATGATTGGAAGATGAGCGCCGAGCTTGTGCAAGAACCTAAATTTGGACTGTTTGATTTCTTTAATAATGTTACTGCACATCCTAGAAGAATATATAAAACGCTCGCTCACAAAAAGAAAAAGTTCGATTAGTAGCACAAGGAAACACCTATGTTAGAAATTATTGACAGCAAC
>Ga0213865_10002211_pt1 | contig 12332 bp, 10 predicted proteins | sample PICome_6_FD_160100 | JGI IMG/M metagenome (GOLD analysis project Ga0213865, IMG submission 160100) | Coastal seawater microbial communities near Pivers Island, North Carolina, United States - PICO282 | ecosystem: Environmental > Aquatic > Marine > Coastal | place: USA: North Carolina...
GTATTGGAGTAGGTGCGTTGGCTGTTTCTCCCTTTACAATAAGTTTATTACAGTCCTGTAATAATGATCCTAGTTGGAATCCAAATTTTTTTAAAAAAGGTGATATCGAATTTTTAAATGAACTTTCGGACCTGATAATTCCAAGTTCAGTTGAGATTCCTGGAGCCAAAGAATTAAAATTATTAAGATTTGTGGATATTTATATCTCTAGGGTTTTATCCAAAGGGGAACAAGAAACAATTTATAATGCTTTTGACAAATTTCAATTAGAATATTTGAAATCATCATCTTTAAGTAATATTGATTCAAAAACTTTAAACTCATTATTAGATTATTTTTTTATTAAAAACAAATCCAAGCACGATATTTGGATGAATGATTTTATGAATACTAAAGAATCACAATCATATATCTTCTTATACTCATTTAGAGAACTATTGGTAAGTGCATTTAAGACAAATGAATATATTGGTAAAAACATATTGGTCTACAGACCAATACCTGGTGAACAACGAGGGTGTGTTGATTTAATAGAAACTACTAACGGAAGAGTTTGGACAATTTAATTTCTTATTATGAAACTTAAATTATTACTTATTGCATTTATTTTGATTTCATCATATACATTTTCTCAAGAAAAAGAGGATCTCTTTAGTATGATCGAGCAAGATCAAAAACAAATTGAGTTACTTCCTGAAAAAATGATTTTTACACAAAGCTTATTGTGGGGTAAAAATGGTCTATTAAGAAAAACAGGGATTTCCCCACTCAACTTAGAAAATAGAGAAAAGGAGCTTAAAATAAGAAAGACAATGTTAACAACTCACCAAGCTATTGGCTATTTAACATTAGCCTCTATGATAGCTCAAGGTATAATTGGTGGTAAGTTGTATAATGGAGATGAAAGTTTGAGAAGTACTCACAATACTATGGGTAAGGTTGTAAATATTGGTTATTTTACTGGAGCTGGTCTATCATTATTTTCACCTCCACCATTAATAAATAAAAAGAAATCAAAGGGATTTGATTCTATAAAAGCACATAAAATATTAGCTACTGTTCATTTTTCTGCAATGGTTGCTACCAATCACTATAAATACAGAGATAAAAAAGTTCACAAAGCAGCTGCTTACACTGCGTTTGCTAGTTATGCAACTGCAGTATTAGTAATAAAATTTTGATTATGCATAAGATTATATTTTTTCTATTTATTATAACTACAATTAATTTATCTGCTCAAGAAAATAAGTGGATGTTAATCGAAGATGAATCTTTTATTCAATACTCTGCTAAGCATCTACTTCACAAGTGGAGTGGTATAAATAATAATATTAAAGGGGTTTTTTTACAACAAAATGATAGTAAAATAGCCGTTTCTGCAAATATTGCTGATTTTGATAGTGGAATTAGTAATAGAGATTCTAATGCCTTAAGAGTCTTAAATGCTCTTAATTATCCACAAGTAAAATTTTATTCTGCTGATATTAGTATAAATTCTGATAAAATAACTTTTAATGGTGAATTAGATTTTCATGGAAAAAAAATTCAAAAATCTTTTGATGGAACTTATCTAAATACTAATGATAAGCTTACCATTGAAGGAGAGTTCTCAGTTGTTTTAACAGATTTTGATATTAAATTACCCTCACTAATGTTGGTAAAAATGGATGATTTTGCTGATATTGAATTCAAATTAATTTTTGAAAAAACTAATTAATCTTCCGTTTTATAGATTTGATATTTAAATAGTTTTCTTAACTTATAATTCTATTATGAGAAAACTTTATTTATTATTAATTATAACCTTTTTTTCTTGTACTGAAAATAAACTTTCCATTAATAAAGAAACTATTTTAAAATACAATATAGTATCAGATTATGGTGATATTGCAGATACTTTAAATGTTTATTTTGAAAAATCTTTCGAAACTAAACTTAATGTCTCCAATTTAAAAAAAAATAAATCTATAGTTTTAGTAACCAAACCAAACATAGAAAATGATTTTATTTCAATACAATTAAAGGATTCTTTAATTACTATATCTTCAAACAATAAGAAGAATTTATTTTATGCTACATATGAATTTATCGAAAAGTTTTTAAATGTAAAATGGCTTTCTACGGATTATACCCATTATGAAAAGCTAAGTTCGTTAAACATACCAGATAATTATAATTACTATTATGAACTACCTGTTTTAACTAGAACAGTTCATTCTAAATTATTTTATGATGATTCTATTTTTGCTGACAAACTTAAAGTAACAAATGAAGCATTTCCTAGATATGTTCCTAATGCAAGAGTTCATACTTTTCATAGATTTATGCCATATGATGTTTTTTATGAAAAAAACCCAGAATATTATGCCTTAAGAAATGGAAAACGACTTCCAACTCAGTTGTGTTTAACAAACAATGCTGTTTTAGAAATTGTCAAAGATAGTGTTAGATCTTTTTTTAAAAGCTCTCCAATCTCTGATGTAATTTCCGTGAGTCAAGATGATAATACTCAGTATTGTCAATGTGAAAATTGTTCGAAAATTGATAATAACGAAGGTAGTACAGCAGGATCTTTAATTCATTTTGTAAATGAAATTGCTAAGGATTTTCCAGATAAAACTATTTCAACCTTAGCTTACCAGTACACAAGAAAACCTCCAAAAACTAAGCCTCTTGAAAATGTTCTTATAACATTATGTTCTATCGAATGTGACAGAAGTATTCCAATTGATGAGGGTTGTAAAGATTTTAGTTCTGATTTGAAAGGATGGTCTATTTTGACTGATAATATAAGAATATGGGACTATACAACTCAGTTTACTAATTTTTTAGCTCCTTTCCCAAACTGGGGAACTATAAAACCTAACATTAATTTATTTGTACAAAATAATGCAAAGTGGATATTTGAACAGCACTCCAGAAATGATAGTGAATTATTTGAATTAAGAAGTTACGTGATGGCTAAGCTTTTGTGGGATCCCTCTTTGAATTTTAATACATTGATTAAAGATTTTAATGACAAGTATTATGGTGATGGAGGAAAATACATAACTGAATATATTAGTAAAATTCAAAGTCAAATTGATAATACTTCATTTTTTCTTTTTTTATATGGAGATCCTTCTCAAGGTTTTGATTCTTTTTTAAGTCCACAAAATCTTTCTAATTACGATAAGCTATTTAATAAAGCTTTGAGTAAAGTTGATTATAATTCGAATTATTTTAAGAGAATTCTAAGATCAAAAATTTCGATTGATTATGCAATATTAGAATTATACAGAAAAAATTTTTCAGATTTATATAAACTGACTTTTTATGAAAATAGTTTAAAAACAATCAACCCTGAACTAATTGAAAGACTTAATAATTTTAGAGATGTATGCTCAGAAAACAATATAACTTACATGAACGAAATGGGTTTCACTGTCACAGATTACGTTTCAAATTATCAAAATGCTTTAACAATTGCCATAAAAAATAATATAGCAAGTGGAAAAATGGTCACCTTAGAAACAATTCCAAAAAAATATGCCAATGAGGATCCTCAAGTCTTAACAGATGGTGCACTGGGTGGAAATAGTTTTTATTCTAACTGGTTGGGTTTTGAAGGCAATAATATGGAAGCTTATGTAGATTTAAATGAGATTACTGAAATTAATTCTTTAAGTATTAATTTTTTACAGGTAACAAATCACATTGTTTTTTTTCCTAAAAATGTTGAATTTTTACAATCTGATGATAAATCTAACTGGACTAGTTTAGGCAGAGTTGAAAACAATTTAAAATTAAATCCACGTTCAAAAGTCAACGATATCCAAACTTTTTCAATTGACGTTGAAAACATTAAAACAAGATATGTTAAAGTTGTTGCTAAAAATTTAAGTAAAGCACCAATTTGGCATCATGGTGCAGATTTACCATCATGGATTTTTGCCGATGAATTAATAATCGAATAAACTAAATATTATGAAAAAATATATACTGTCAATTGATGCAGGAACAACAAGTTCAAGAGCAATTTTATTTGACAAGAATGGTAAACAAATATCAATTTCACAGTTTGAATTCACTCAAATTTTTCCAAAAGAGTCTTGGGTTGAACATGATGCAATTGAAATATGGGAGACTCAATTAAAAGCTATAAAAGATGTTGTCAAAAAATCTGGTATTCATCCAAATGAGATAGATTCGATTGGAATCACAAATCAAAGAGAAACAACAGTAGTTTGGAATAAAAATACAGGAAAGCCAGTGTATAATGCTATAGTTTGGCAAGATAGACGAACAGCTTTTATATGTGAAGAGTTAGAAAATAAGGGTTTAGAAAAATTATTTTATGAAAAAACAGGTTTAGTATTAGATGCTTATTTTTCTGGTACTAAAATTAAATGGATTCTAGATTCCAATAAAGAAATAAAGGATTCAGCCATGAAAGGAGATTTATTGTTTGGAACAATAGATACATGGTTGATATGGAATTTAACTAACAAAAAATATCATGTAACGGACTATACAAATGCTAGTAGAACTTTACTTTTTAATATTCATACACTAGAATGGGATGAAGAACTTTTAGCTTTACTTAATGTACCCAAAATTATTTTACCAAAACTTGTTGATAGTTCAGAAAAAGTAGGAACTATTGATCCAAATATTCTTGGCGTTGAAATTCAAATATGTGGAATTGCAGGAGATCAACAAGCAGCATTGTTTGGACAAATGTGTACAAATCCAGGAGATGTTAAAAATACTTATGGTACAGGTTGCTTTTGTATGATGAATACTGGAAATAAACCTGTAAAATCCAATAATAAAATGTTAACAACTATTGCTTGGAAAATGGGTAGCCAAACTGTATATGCTTTAGAGGGAAGTGTATTTATTGCAGGTGCAGTTGTTCAATGGTTAAGAGATCAGTTAAACATCATTGAGAATGCTTCTGATATTGAAGGATTGGCAAGTTTGGTTGAAAACAGTGGAGGAGTAACTTTTATTTCAGCTCTTTCTGGTTTAGGAGCTCCTTATTGGAATCCAAATGCAACTGGTGCAATAATGGGTATTACAAGAGGAACTAATAAATCACACATAGCGAGAGCTGCTTTGGAAGCCATTGCATTACGGTCACGTGAAATAATAATAGAAATGGAGAAGGATTCAGGAACAAAATTTAATAATTTAAAAGTTGATGGTGGTGCCAGTAACAATAACCTATTAATGCAAATTCAGTCTAATTTATTAAACACAAATGTAATTAGACCAAAAATTACCGAAACTACTGCATTAGGAGCTGCTTTCTTTTCAGGACTAGCCTCCGGTTTTTGGTCTTCTATTGATGAGTTAAAAGGAATATGGGAAATTGATAGAGAATTTTGTGCCGCACCATCAAAAAATGATGAATCAGTCATCAATAATTGGGAGAGTAGAATAAAAAAAGTTCAATAAAAGTTGAATAGAAAACAAAAGTTTGAATATTTAAATAAAAACAAGGTATTTGACTTTATTATTGTTGGAGGCGGAGCAACTGGTTTGGGTTGTGCTTTAGATGCTTCCAGCAGGGGATATTCTGTAGCTTTATTTGAAAAACACGACTTTTGCAAAGGAACATCATCAAGGAGTACAAAGTTAATTCATGGTGGGGTAAGATATTTAGAGAAGTTTCAATTTAAGCTCGTTTATGAAGCTTTGAAAGAAAGGGACTTTTTGATGAAAAATGCATCCCATGTTACAAATAAAATAGGCTTTGTTATTCCGGTTTATAAACCATTATTAAAGTTTTATTATTGGTTTGGTTTAAAACTTTACGATTTAATTTCAGGAGATTCTTTTTTTCCAAAATCAAAAATTATTAATAAGAAAAAAGTTCAAGAGCTGTTACCCAATATTAATAATAAGGGTCTTTTAGGTGGAGTTTGTTTTTTTGACGGCCAATTCAATGATTCAAGATTAGGTATAGATATTGGTTTAACCGCTGAAAAGTTTGGAGCTACTCTGTTTAACTATACCTCAGTTGAAAGTTTTATTAAACATAATGATATTATCAAAGGTGTTAATGTGCGTGATAGCGTTAGTAATAATATTTATGAAGTTAAATCAAAGATTGTAATAAATTGTACAGGAGTTTTTTCCCAATCAATTATTAATTTGGATTATGAGACTTCTAAAAATATTATCAAACCTAGTCAGGGAACACATCTGGTTATTGAAAGAAGATTTTTAAAAAGTGATTTCGGATTTTTAATTCCTAAAACCCCTGACGGAAGAGTTTTATTTGCAATCCCGTGGTATAATTCTGTTATTTTAGGAACAACAGATAACGAAATCAATGAACCTGAGATTGATCCCAAACCAAAACTCAGTGAGATAAATTATATTTTAAAAAATGTTAAACAATATTTTAGAGAAAAACCTAAAAAAACAGACATTAAGACTATTTACACTGGTTTAAGACCTTTGGTTGCAGATTCCTCTAAATCAAAATCTAAAGATTTATCAAGAAAACATAAAATTTTTAAGAGTAAATCAGGCTTGATTAGTGTGGTTGGAGGCAAATGGACTACCTACAGGAAGATTTCAGAAAAAACTGTGGATATAGCTCTCAAGAATAGTGATTTAAAATTTTTAAAATCTAAAACAAGAAAAACAAAAATTTTTAATGGTCTTAGTATTATTAAAAATGATAAATCTATTAGTAAAATAATTGATTTATCTCCATCCTCTATAGTTCATTTTGTTAGAAATGAAATGGCAATTAATCTTGATGATATTATGTCACGTCGTTCTAGATGTTTATTTTTAGATGTTGATGAAAGTTTACGTCTTGCTCCCAAAGTTGTTAAAATCATGGCTGAAGAGCTTCAAAAAGATGAAAAATGGCAGAATGAACAACTAAAATCTTTTATTGAATTAACAAAACTTTATAAAATATAATTATGGACTCAATTTTAGCAGAATTTATAGGAACATCAATATTAATGTTATTAGGAATCGGAGTTAATGCCAATACTAGTTTGAAAAATACAATTGGAGGTGAAAATTCTAATTGGATATTAACTAGTATGGCCTGGGGATTATCAGTTTTTGTAGCAGTATTTATTACAGGTCAGTATAGCGGAGCTCATTTAAACCCCGCTGTTACTGTTGGTCTTGCTGTTGCTGGAAAATTTTCATGGTCCTTAGTTTTAGGATATGTATTTAGCCAACTGCTGGGTGCTATGTTTGGAAGTTGGCTTGCTTATATTGTGTACATAGATCATTACAGACTGACTAAAGATGAGAATAAAGTTAGAGGCTCTTTTTGTACAGGACCGGCAATAAAAAACTACAAAAACAATTTTTTTAGTGAATCAATTGCAACTTTTATTTTAGTTTTTGCAATATTTTTCATTGTGGAACCCAATTTAGAGATTGAAGGAGAGATTGTAAACTTTGGTTTAGGAGCTTTGGGTGCACTTCCTGTTGGTATATTAGTTTGGGTTATAGGAATGACTTTAGGGGGAACCACTGGTTTTGCTATAAATCCAGCTAGGGACTTTGGACCTAGATTAATTTACTCATTACTTCCTAGAAAAAATAAAAATGCAGATTGGTCTTATAGTTGGGTTCCAGTTTTTGGACCTCTTTTTGGAGCAATTTGTGCAGGTCTACTTTACACTTTTTTAATTTAATTAATGGTTATTAAGACAGACCTTCCTGCTGTTGTTGGATCTTCAGGATTAGTAGGTTCATTTTTAATAAATAATCTGTCAGTTTTATATCCAAAGGTGATTTCTTATTCAAGAAGAAAAATTCATTTTGATAAAAAAAATGTAAAGAATTTAATTATCGATTTTAATAATCTTGAAAATGAATCCTCATTTAAAGAAATCGATCACTTGTATATTGCTCTTGGAACAACCAGAAGAAAGGCTGGCAGTGATAAAAATTTTGAATTAGTAGATTATCACTATTGTATAAATTTAGCTAGGTCTGCAAATAAGATGGGTGTTAAAAGAATATCGGTTATCTCCTCAGTTGGTTCTGATCCTGATTCTGTTTTTTTATATCCAAGAACAAAAGGAATGCTAGAAAGAGATATTATTAAAATCCCCTTGGATCACTTAAATATAGTTAAACCAGGAATTATTCTTGGGAAAAGGATTGAAACTAGAGTAGGTGAGAATTTGGGTAAAATATTTTTTTTTCTAATTGATAAAATTCTTTTCGGATCCTTTAAAAAATACAAAAGCATTTCAGCAAATGATATATCAAAAGCTATGATTTTCCAATTAGTTAATTCAAAAAAGAATTTAAAAGTTTTATACTATAGTGACTTGAAAAAATCCTCAAATAGTTTTCAGAGTCTGTTTAATATTGATTAGCATAATTATTTACATTTGCCAGAAAATTAATTAATGTTAAATATTCATAATCTATCTGTTTCTTTCTCTGGAGAGTATCTATTTAAAGAAATATCTTTCAAATTAATTTCAGGTGATAGGGTAGGTTTAATTGGAAAAAATGGCGCTGGAAAGTCAACTTTATTAAAGTTACTTTCCAAAGAATCAGAATTTGACTCTGGTTCAATTGCTTATGAAAAAGATTTAAAAATTGGATTTTTAAAACAGGATATTGATTTTGATAAAGGGCGGACTGTCCTGGATGAGGCCTATCAAGCATTCACAGAAATAAAAGAGTTAGAAAAAAAACAGAATCATATTAATGCACAACTAAACGAGAGAACTGATTTTGAAAGTGACTCTTACCTATCACTAATAAATGATATAAGTGATGTAAACGATAGGTATGAACTAATTGGTGGATATAATTATCAAGGTCAGACAGAAAAAATATTACAAGGTTTAGGTTTTGATCGACAAGACTTTTTAAAAAATACTGACACCTTCTCTGGAGGATGGAGAATGAGAATTGAGTTAGCTAAGCTTCTTTTACAAGATAACGACTTACTATTATTGGATGAGCCAACAAATCATTTAGATATAGAGTCTATAATTTGGCTTGAGGATTTTCTTAAGTCATTCACCGGAGCTGTAGTAATAGTTTCTCACGATAAAATGTTTTTAAATAATGTGACAAACAGAACAATTGATATTTCTCTTGGAAGAATTTATGATTTTAATAAACCTTATTCAAAATATCTTATTCTAAGAGACGAAATAAAATCACAACAGATAAGTGCTCAAAAAAATCAAGATAAGCACATACAACACACTGAAAAATTAATTGAAAAATTTAGAGCAAAAGCATCAAAAGCTTCAATGGCCCAATCCTTAATCAAGAAAATAGAAAAAATTGATAGAATTGAGGTAGATCAAGATGATAATAGTGTAATGAAATTAAATTTTAATATTTCAGTAAATCCTGGAAAAGTTGTTACTGAAATTGAAAATTTATCAAAAAATTTTGGTGAAAATAAAGTTCTTGCCAGCATTAATTTGCTAATTGAAAGACAAAGTAAGATTGCATTTGTAGGACAAAACGGTCAGGGCAAGTCTACATTAGCAAAAGTAATTGTTGGAGAATTGAATCCTACGTCAGGAAATTCTAAACTAGGTCACAATGTTCAAATAGGGTATTTTGCTCAAAATCAAGCAGAATATTTAGACGGAACTAAAACAGTGCTGCAAACAATGGTAGATTCAGCAAATGAATCTAACAGATCAAAAGTTCGAGATATTCTAGGATCTTTTTTATTTCAGGGTGATGACGTTGAAAAATACGTAAGAGTGCTTTCAGGTGGAGAAAGAAATAGATTAGCACTTGCAAAATTATTATTACAACCCTTTAATGTCCTTGTAATGGACGAACCAACTAATCATCTCGATATAAAATCTAAAAATGTATTAAAACAGGCATTGATTAAATTTAATGGTACTTTAATTTTAGTCTCACATGATAGAGACTTTCTTCAACAGTTAACCAATAAGGTTTATGAGTTTAAAAATCAAAAGATTAAGGAGTATTTGGGAGATATTGACTATTATTTAGACCAAAGACAAGTTGAAAATTTTAGAGAAATTGAAAAGAAAGAAAAAAAAATAGTTGCAAAGTCAAACAAAGGACCCTCAAATTCTAATGAAAGAAATTTAAAGAAAAAAATTAGTAATGTAGAAAGTAAAATATCTAGACTTGAGAAAGAAATATCAATCATAGACAATAATCTTTTAAATAATTATGAAAAAACAATTTCTTCCCCAAATTTTTTTGTTAATTATGAAAAAAAGAAGGCAGATTTAGACTTGTTAATGAAAAAATGGGAAAACTTAAATTTATCTTAAAAGCCCTATATTTATAATTATACTTTCTAACCTATTAACAATGTGTAACTTAAATAATGAAGAGCTGTGGCTAATTATTAGGTTGTATTTTTTCGCATCAACTCCCATTGTTTTGGCACTTTATTATTTGAAAAAAAATAAAATCAATATAAATACTGCTATCACATTATGTTCAACCTTTTTTATATGTGCTTTTGGATTTGAAATTTGGTTAACCTACGGTTTAATTGATGGTCTTCCTGTAAGTTTGAGAAGATCTGAAGCTTTGAATTGTGCAATTCCTCAAGATTTAAACTGGGTTTTAAACTCATTGGGTGATGTATTGATAGTATGGATAGGTATATTCATTGTAAAAAAGATTTTCATTAAATCTTTTAATCCATTTGAAAAATGGAATTGGTCTGTTTTTATAGTTTTTCTTGTATGGTTCGTGGCTCAAAATATTTATGTTGAAGTATTTTTTTATCACCTTCAATTAGGATCAAACGGAGACTTATCTTGGGGACCGCTAATGCCTTTAGGATCTTATTTCAACCCTATTCTTTTTGAAATTTCAGGAAGACCGGTGACTTTTCAGTCACAATCAACTTGGTTGTTAATGACTCCAATTATATATTTAATAACAATTTTTTTAAATAACAAATCGACTAATCAAAATGTATAAACGTTTACTTTTTTTATGTATTGTAGTTTTAGGATCCTGTTCAAAAGATGACTCATTTGAAGATGAAATTATAGTTAACCCAAATGCAAGTGCAAAAGTTATAGGATACTTACCGTGGTATAGGTTTCAACACAATGATAAAATTGAATATTGTAAACTCACACATTTAAACATAGCGTTTGCTAATCCTAAAATTGATGGTACTATCGTGGTTCCTGATAATCCGTCTGGAATTACTTTACAAAATATAATATCGACAGCTAAATCTAAGAACAGTAAAATTAAAATCTATATTTCTTTGGCTGGAGGTGGTATTGGCCCTTCAGCATTAGAAAGATGGAAGAATTTTCTTGCTAACCCTCAAGATAGATCAGTACTTGTAAATAAGGTTATTTCCTTTGTAATTGATAATAATCTTGATGGAGTTGATGTCGATTTGGAATGGGAAGCTGTTACACAAGGTTACAGTGATTTTGTCATTGAATTAAAAAGTGCACTTACAACTAATGGAAAAGGAATGACAGCAGCGTTCCCTGGAACAACCAGATTTAATTATATAACTGATGAAGCCCTACAAACTTTTGATTTTATTAATCTGATGGCTTATGATTTTACTGGTCCATGGAATCCAACTGTTTCTGGTCAGCATAGCTCATACAATAATTCATTGGAATCTATTAATTTTTGGAAATATACTGTAGGTATTCCTAGTTCAAAGTTAACTTTAGGTGTCCCTTTTTATGGATATGATTTTACAAATTCATCAAAAGTTACTGCCTTCACATATGGAGATATGGTTAATGCACAAACTTCAAATGCTGATATAGATAATGTTGGATTAAAGTTTTACAATGGAAGACCAACAATTAAATCAAAAGTTAAACTAGCTAGTGAGCAGATTTCAGGAATAATGATATGGGAACTTGGACAAGATTCTTTTTCTGAATATTCTTTGCTTAAAACAATTCATAATGAATATAAAAATCTTGGATTTGCAACAACTGAACTTTGTTTAGATTAACTTTTAAGTAACCTCAGGTTTACTGTCATCGATTTTTAAGTATTCTTTATTTTCTAAAATATCTTTAATAGCTATAACAGTTTCATAAAGATCAATAAAACTCACATAAAGAGGAGAAAACCCTAATCTAATGTTGTTTTCTGGTCGAAAATCAGGAATTATTCTTTTTCTGTTTTTATCACCTTTAATGAGGAGTTTACAAATCTTCCAAGCTTCATTATGTTGAATAGTAATGTGAGACCCTCTGGATTTTGATTCAATTGGTGATGTTATTTTTACATCAAATTTATTTAGCTCAATATTTATAATTTTTATTAAATACTCTCCTAGTTCAATACTTTTATTTCTAATATTCGTTATTCCTGCTTCAAGT
>Ga0213865_10002216_pt1 | contig 12312 bp, 32 predicted proteins | sample PICome_6_FD_160100 | JGI IMG/M metagenome (GOLD analysis project Ga0213865, IMG submission 160100) | Coastal seawater microbial communities near Pivers Island, North Carolina, United States - PICO282 | ecosystem: Environmental > Aquatic > Marine > Coastal | place: USA: North Carolina...
CCGGTTCCATCCAGTCACCAACTAAAATATTTCTTGACAACAGAAATATGGTTTAGTAAGATAAGTTATCAATTCGAAAAAGGAGTGTTCGAAATGTCTATCTCTAAAGACTTGCTGATCGATCCGTCAAAAAATGGCGCAATCGTTGAAACGACTAATCTGACGATTAAAGAAGAAATTGACGAATTGCTTGACATTCTCGATGAAAAGATTTTGGCTTTGAAATTGCCGAATCATGTTAAGCGTGAATTGTCACGTCCAGTCTATAAGCTGTGGCGTGAAATTGAACGTGACATTGACATCTATACCCCTAAGTCGGAGTCTTAAAAAATGTATTCTTTGCAAAAAGGTGAAACGGCAACCGTCACCGCTTACATTGTCAATATGAAACGTCTTGACAATTCACAATGGTGCAATCCACAATTCGAAATTGGGTTTGCTTACAACAAAGACGCAACCGTATCAGATTTTACGGCAAAAACAAAAGTGGATTCGATGGAAGCCTATAAAGCAAGTCTGTATTCACAATATGAATTGACAATATGTAAGCCCCGTGTAAATCTTTACGTCGATGAAATGGAGTATGTGAGATAATGGCTTTTGCACCGTTGGAAGTCTCTTTTGATAGGGGTGATGCGTCAATCGTTGGCTGTTTTAATGAAAAAGAAAACGGCCATTTGTTTGAATATTCAAAATTCAATGACGGGTGGGAACCCGTTTATGAAATTAAAGGGAAAGCTGTTTACTTCCCCCATAAATTGTGGGTAACTAATCCGTCTCATATCGACGGTGGCTATCGTCATGCATTGGTCAAAAAGACTGTTGCTTATGTCGTTGTCGATGAAACTGAAAATGGTTTTGTTGTCGAAAAATGGAACATTAAAAACCAACGTGATTATGTAAGGTGAAATAATGTCTAAAACTATTATTCATATCAATCGGAATATCATTCAACAAAATGCAAAGCATGGTCGATCAAGTCCTGTTTGTCGGGTTGAAAATGGTAAATCTGTAAATTATTGCATGGAAGTGGAAATTGAAGGGCCGTCCCGTATGGTTTACCGTCCTGACAATCCACGTCCATGTGGTGCTAAATTGTGGATTGAAACTGAATCCGACGTTGTATTGAGGGGGATTGCAGAAAAATGATTAGCAAGGCTGAATTTATTCTAATCATTTTTATGATCGCTATCCTGATCGTCTATCTTATCGGAACCGAAAAAGCACAAATTTGGAGTTTAATAAAATGTCTGAAAATGTATCAATACTGAGTGTCTCTTTCAATCTTGCAGAATTTCACGTCGATCAAGTAAAATATTGTTTGAATCGAGTTGAATCCTATTCATCCCGTGATATGAAAATCAATGAAATTATGGATGCGTCAAACAAAGCAGAAAGAGCAATCGTGAAACTGAAAGAATTGCAATCTGAATTGGCTGATCAAATTAAAACTGTCTAAAATCTGAAACGAAATATGTTGCCATAGCATTTTTGTTGTGGCAACATATACAAAGATTAATTGAGAAAGGTTTTCGTCATGTTTTCTAAACACCAACAAAACATTGAAGAGTTTGCACGGCAAAATTCTGATAACTTTGCGCAAGTTGTGTTGTTCGTTTCTGCTACTATTCAGCAAATGTTTCACACGGTTCCTGCCATTATGGATGATGTTCGGGAACACGGCTTGGACTCAAAACACTTGTGGGGTTCCAAACAAGACACTTGGCGTTATACCTTGGAAAACAAAGACTTACTTTTTGAAGCTGTATTCTCAGATATGGATTTAGAAGATAAGTTACTTTCTATCGCAGAAATTCCGGGCATCGGTCTGGTAAAAGCCGGATTCGTGTTACAGTTGTGTACTGGTGAGGTTGGTTGCCTTGACGTGCATAATCTGCGCCGATTCGGTCTGAGTGCTCAAACATTCAAACTGGGGAAAGTCAAATACTTGACTGCACGCAAAAAGGCTTCACTTTATATCAAAACATGTTTGGAGTGTGGTGGTTCGGAAACATTGTGGGATGAATGGTGCCACCTGATTGCCGACAAATATCCACAACGCTGGTCGAATAGTGGCTTTCGTGTTTCTGAAGCACACGAAGAAATTATCACAGGTTCACTCAAGTATCGATTGGGTGAAATTGTTTCTATCTCGGAGGGTTGATAAATGTCTAACATGATTCAACAGGAAAAGGCTGCTTTTGAAAGTGCAAAAGCAGCAATCGAAAAAATCAAAAGTCTGAATATTCCGGATGTTATCGATCCAGAAAATTACGATCAACGGCATGGTGGTCCGTTTGATCGAGGATCCGCAGACTCTTACTATGGCCGAAAAGCAGCGCCTCATTATTATGTTGCAGATACATATTCCAGCGAAAAGATTGAAAAAGAAAATATGACGGATGAAGAATTGACCGCATATTATGCTGGACGCCGCTACAATGAGCAAAATGGTGACTTCAAAGACTGGGATTGAAAAAAATCATTGACAACTGAAATATGGTTTGATAGTGTATGTTCATTCCTGCACTATCTACCTACCCTGAAAAAAGGTGAATATCATGGATGCCCTTAACAATCAGACTGACAGCCTGTTTCCAACCCGAAACGACCTCGAAAATCAACTTATGCTCCAACATCCCGTCCGAGGAAGGATGGAGCAGGAGTACAATATTTACGTGGCTGCTGCCGAAGGTCTTGGCTGGGACGTAAAGACCTTTGACGAATGGCTTGACAGCTAATCTATAGGAAACTGACTGATGATGACATACGACAATTACACTGACGACCAGATTGAAGTGATGCACTGGCAAACAAAAATCCCTCAATCGGTGGTGACAGACGTTGTAAAAACCGTTTCACCCAAATTGCCTAAAATTAGTATTGATACGCCAAAAGGTTCGGCTATCTCTGACTTCAAATTTATGGCCGATGGTGAACCTATCGGACCCCGTGCATATGGTCTGGTCAAAAAATATATTGAAGAGACTTTTGATCGTTATGAAAATGATCGACGGCATGATGACTTGTTCGATGAAAAACGTCAAATGACTGCGTTTATCAAGTCATATCATATTGCAATGTTTCTTCGTGAACTAGATAAAATTTGGGATAACTAAAATGTCTACTCGTTCGTTTATCGGTATGGTCAATCGTGACTTCACAATTACGTCCGTTTACTGTCATTGGGATGGTTACGTCGAATATAATGGCAAAATGCTTCTTGAGCATTACAACACACCTGCAAAGGTCCGTAAACTTTTACACAAAGGTGACTTCTCTTCACTGAAACCAAATATCAGTGAAATTGAATATTATGTTGATCGTGGTGACGAAGACACTGGACAAATTACCCAAAGTCTGGATGATTTTATTAAAATGTGTAAAGAGTATTGGTGTGAATATTTCTATGTCCTCAAAACCGATGGAACATGGGCTGTATCAACTAGCACCAACGTTGATACCTTCCGCAGTCTTGAAGAGGTGATTAACATAGAAGATCCATATTACTACGATGGAAGTGATGACAGATACTCTGACATCGAAGCTATTGACATTGTAAAAAGCAGTGATATAATTGACTGTGAAGGAAAGAAAAATAATATCTTTAAAGTGGGTATGTTTCTTGGAGCTGTAAGAAATTCAATTGTGAATGTTGAATTTGAGAAATCCGACGGAAGTCTAACTGAACGTTATGTGACTTTAGCACCTTTTCTTATCCCTAGTGAGAAAAAGCCTAAGTCAGATGAAACAGAAATGACTTTAGAAGAAATGACTGAAAAAGACTTTGTTCGTGTATTCAGTATCACTGATACTGATTGGAGAACTGTAAAACCTTCTAAAATCAAAAACTACTCAAAGCCAGAAGTAGAATTTACCAACACCGATGGAAAATTTGTTCTGTCTTTAAATATGGAATAGTGAAACATGAGTAAAAACGAATATATCTTAACTTTTGGTGGTAAGCTGGATTCAGTCTTAGCCACAATGATTCTTGAAGGTTGCTACGATGAAGCTACTGAAGAGGATCATATTACATCCATGCAATATCTTATTGATACAGGTATCGTCTGGAATCTTCAAGGCTCTTATCAAAGAGCAGCGCAGTATGCCATTGAAATTGGCATTTGCTCAAATCCTAACTAAAACTTCTTGCAAAACAACATATGGTTTGTTACTGTATGTTCATTCACTACATTATGAAAGTCTAAACAAATGGCACATGAAATTGAAATCGTAGACGGTCAGGCTCAAATGGCTTACGCTGGGGAAGTCCCTTGGCACGGTCTTGGCACTCAGGTATCTGCTGACTTGTCTCCACAGGAAATGATGGTTGCTGCTGGTCTTGATTGGCAAGTCGTCAAAAAGCCTATGCTTTACGGCAACAGCAACGAGAAAAAAGTTGCTATCGACAACAAGGCTGCTCTTGTTCGGGAAACTGACAATCAACTGCTGTCTATCGTCGGTAACAATTGGCACCCCATCCAAAACGAAGAGGCATTCTCTATGTTCAATGAGATGTGCCAAGCAGGTGACATGGAAATGAATACTGCTGGCTCACTCAAGAATGGTCAAATCGTTTGGGGTCTGGCAAAAGTCAAAAAGTCTTTTGCCCTCAAGACTGACCAAGGTGAAGATGTTGTGGATTCATATCTTCTCTTCTCCAATCCACATGAGTTTGGCAAGTGTGCTGATGTTCGTTTCAGCCCTATTCGGGTTGTTTGCAACAACACTTTGACCGCTGCTTTGTCCAATGGTAAGTCTTCCGTCCGGATTACACACCGGACTGCATTCGATCCAGAGAACACCAAACGTCTGCTTGGTATCGCTGACCTGAAGCTTGAGACTTATCAGGAAGCAGCAGAACATCTTGTTTCTAAGCGGTACACCCCGGATACACTTATTGAATACTTCAATCGGGTATTCCCCGTATCCAACCAAGCTAAGACCCTCAAGGTTGCTGATAGCATCGTTGATCGTCTGTCCTACACGGCTCGTAAGGCTGTGGACGTGATGGAAAAGCAGCCCGGTGCAGAACTTGGCGCTGGATCGTGGTGGCAAGCCTTCAACGCTGTCACTTTCCTCACTGATCACCAACTAGGTCGGACGGCTGATGCACGTCTCCAGTCTGCTTGGTACGGTCCTAACAATGCTGTGAAATCAAATGCTCTTCAGTTTGCACTGGAAGCAGCAAACAAAGCCTAAAACTAAGGGGAGCTTCGGCTCCCCCCTTCCTTCAGTTAAAATAGATTGACAACTTATGATTCATATGGTACTATACCATATGTTGAAAGGTGCTATATCATGATTATGCTTCACAAAGATGTTTACGATTGCATCAAAAGTGCTGATAATGAAACTCTCAATGCAATCATCGTACAAATCAACAGACGGCGTAGTGCTCTCCAAGAAGAGGCCACTGATAACTTTATCGTTGGTCAGGATGTAGAGTTCACTCGTAAAGATGGTGACATTGTTAAGGGTAAGATTGACAAGATTAACCGCAAGACGATCCATGTAAAGACGGATTTAGTAATGTGGAAAGTTTCCCCTAGCCTTCTTCGGGCTGTATGATAAAGGGCAAATAAAATGTATCAAGTACAGTGGAATGATCCAAACACTCAAGTAAAACATATCGTTCGGTTTCATGATCTTTATAAAGCCGATGATTATGCATGGTCTATTGCAAATTCATTCACAGACACTCAAGTAAGTATTTCTGACATGGACAAAAAAACTTCAAGCAATTTGATCGTAACATCTGCTAAAGAGGTAAAATGATATGAAAGCTAAATTTTATATCATCACACGAATGGATTCCGATCCAGATGTGATGTGGATGTTGGAACCAACTTGGGGTTCTTGGCAAGATATGGAATGTTACCGTAACGACTCCACAAAGTCGAAAATTTCCAGATCAATTGATCCACTAACCGTATTCTTTAACAATGAAGACGCTGCTTACGATTATTGGCGTCAACAGACAGAGCTTGCTCAGGGAAATCTTGATCGTGGCAAGGGTTATGAAGATTCTGACAAGTATAGAAAAGATAAGGTTGTGTTAGAAAAGCTGAATTGTGCTAGAGTTGAATCGGTAGAGGTTGACTTTTCGATGATGGGTGAATAAAATGAGAGTGTATTTTACGATTGATAAGGATGATGGGAATACTTCTATTTTCCCATTACGAAATAGTATCAAAGAAGCACGGGAATTGTACTATGCAAGGTTTCCTGACGCTGAGAGCCGTAAACACTTTAAGGAAGTGAAGGTTTACCGTCTTGGTCGAGAATACGGCGATCATGGCCCCCTGAAGCCTTTCCTGCATGGGTATTACAGTAAGGTTTTTAGTAAGAAACGTGAGAAGAAAGTTACTTTCTTTCATCCCTTTAACTTCAATCCCTTTGGAAAGAAAAATGACTGATAAACCACTGCTTAAAATCTGTGAAGATGAAATTTCTTCAATTGAAAAACAAATCCAACAATATGAAGATTCATCATTTCTTGACAAATCAACAATGCAGTATGCAACCCTCTGGCAGAGACTTCGTGATCTGCAAGAGTTGAGAGAAATTTATGAGGTTATGGAAGATGAATAAGAATCTACAAATCTTTTTGTCAAGTCGTTTAGACGAACTTGAAACACAAAGAAAGCTTTATGAGGCTAATCCTCGAACTTCTAAAGGCACAAACTATTCTGAACTGAAAACACAAATTCGAAAAATCAAACAAGCACTAGGTGAGAAAGTAAGATGACAAACAAAATTTCTCGAACCCGCCGTGAAGAACTTATCGAAACATATGCTGAAACTGTGGTCGAAGCCATGGACCTTGGCGAGCTTATGCTGTATGCTCAAGAGCAGATTGCTATGGGCATGATCGATCTTTCTGATGAAGAATTGCTGGAAGACATTTCACATTCATTCGATGAAGAATTTGAAGATCGTCGTAAGCTTTACAAGTTTACTAAGCAGGAAAACAAAATCATCGATCAGATTGCTGAAAAGTATGTTGATCGACAAATCTCTGAAATGATCCGTAACAATGGTGGACACCCCTTGCCATGAAAATTTATTTTGCAACTGCAACTGATTACAATGCTGCGGAGCAAATCAAAGCATTTCGAAGATACAACGATGCAAGGGCTTGGCTTAGGAGAATGTGGAATGATTATGAATTAAACAAAAAACCTGAAGAAATAGACTTTTCACTGAGCACTAATATTCAGGAATGGAATGTCTATGATAAAAGTTCTTGTGAAATCACAACACATCATGGATAGGAATATGATATGACTAAAAACACAAACAAAACCCGTGAAGTAATTGTTCGTATTCAACCACATGAGCTAGATATGCTTGTTGACACAATCCGATTTACAGCTAACCTACGGGATGTAATGTCTCTTCAGATGAAGGGTGAAGATAGTATGGATGAACTTAACGAGCAGCCAATCTTTAATGAAGAAGGAAAAAAGCTTCTTCGATACCTTGAAGATCTTCAGTTTAAGTATGATGTACCAACTATGCGTCTAACTATGCAGTAGGAAATATTATGTATAAAGTTGAAATGTTTACTCATTACAAAGGTAATCTTGACTACGTTTTGCATGAAGATTTTGAAGATGCTAATAAAGCAAGAGACTTCAAAGCACAATGTCAAAAAATCTTTCCACAGTTTACAGTAGTGTTTACAGACATGAACTTTCAAGAAAAGAAAGATAAGTGGTCTAAGGCTCTAAAAAAATAGAATAAGGTGTGTTGATATGGTTCAGCGATTTACTGATAAAGATGGAGTCCCCTTGTTTAAGGGTGATGTGGTTGTTGGTATCTATACCGACTCAGTAAAACTGCCTTTTGGCAACACCCACAAAACTGGAAAACCTGTCTTGGCGAAAGGTGTTGTTGTCGATTTCGCCAAGACAGGCTCCCAAGGAAAAGTTTACATTTACTGGAAAGATTATGATGTAACAAAAAGAATGTTTAGTAATCGAGTCTATAAAATAGAGGAGAACATAAGTGTTTAATAATTGTTGCAAGAAAATAAAAGGAAACAAAATGGTGGAGTTGTTTGGTGTTGGGTGTGTGCTACTTTTTTGCTTGTCTTTTTTGGTGCTTATGCTAAGGTTCTAATATCTTGATACGTTTGGAGGGTTTATTGTGTTGGATGATAAGAAACAGCAGCAGATCAATGCTGTTATCGCTAGAATTGAAAACATTGCTCGTTATGGACAAGCAGACTCACAGATTGATTATCTGAATCAAGATCAGTTAAAAATTCTTGAAGATTTAGTTCATGACATCTCTTTAGAATTTAAAGCTAGAAGGTATGAGAAAGAAGCAGCTTAGCAGGAGTTGAGTTGTGTCTCATATTCGCAAAACAGTTGTATTTTTCCTGTACATTATAGCAGCCCTTGTTATAATAAACTTACTTGACCTTATCTTTTATGGGAGTTTTTGACACCTACCTGAAACCTTTGTAAATACAAATGAGGTGTTCCTGTGATACAGCAAATCTACGGATTTCTGCTTTTTGTTCTGATTGTTTATGGAATATGTCAAGGCTTAAAACTTATGATCTTATAAGAGAATGGTATGACACCGAGACAAAAAGAAGTTTATGAATTATATCAGCAGCATAAAAACTATCGTGAAGTTGCTAGAATTCTAAATATTAATGAATCGTCTGTTCGACAGGCGTATCAACGGGCAGAAAAGTATTTGGATGCCGATTCCGGCATTAAATCAGCAATGATCGATACGGGTCTGTCCGATATTGGTAAAGTACATTCAGGATGGTTAAAAACTGAAGAAGCTAGTCTGTACTTTGTCAATCCAAAGGAAGAAGGTGGTATTGATAATCTTATCGATACCTTCAAAGAGGCTCTTAAGGATTGCCCTACTTCTTTGCCGACTGTTGCTCCTGAAGGCACGAATGCAGATCTTCTGACTAGATACATCCTGACCGATCTGCATTTCGGGATGAGAGCATGGGGAAGGGAGTCTGGAGAAGACTATGACCTCGAAATTGCTAAAAATAGACTTAATGACACCCTTTCTACTCTTGTAGAAACAACACCAGACAGCAAATATTGTGTGGTTTTGAATCTTGGTGATATGTTTCATGCAAATGACCAGAAAAACATGACACCGGGAAGCGGTCATATCCTTGATGCTGATGGTCGTTTCAGTAAAGTGATTTATGAAACGATACAATCTGTTGTTGCTACTATCGAAACCCTGAAAACAAAACATGAAGAAATAAAATATGTTGGAATTTCTGGAAATCATGATCCAGATTCCAATCAATTTCTGACTGTGGCTCTTATGATGCGGTATCAAGATGATCCAAGAGTTGATGTGACATGGAATCCGGGAAAAATGTGGTGCATGACGTTTGGAAATAACCTTCTTTCGGCTCATCATGGGGATAGAGTGACACCTCAAAGACTTGCGATGCAGGTTGCAGACGATTTTTCGAGGGAATGGGGTCAAACGTATTGGCGCTATCTCGACACAGGACACATTCACCACGATTCTGCTAAAGATATTGGGGGTGTTTTCTGGGAATCACACAGAACTTTGGCAAGCCGGGATGCTTATGCTACTGGATCAGCTTTCACCGCAAGAAAAACACTAAAATCAATCACTGTTCACCGTGAAAAAGGTGAAATTGTTCGAAATACAGTAGGTGTTCAATGAAATATTATGTGATTTGGGAAGAATCTGGTGTTAAAAAGAAAAAGACCTACTCTTCTAAACCGGGTGTTGCGTATTGGAAGAAGAAAATCGTTTCTCTTTTGGGTGAAGAAGCAATTATCGAAGAGGGACAAGAGATTTCCTCTGAAAATGAAGATGAAGAACCCAAAAAAGTTGTAATGACAGAGAAAGAGAAACCTCTTGGACCTGTTGATGAAGAAAAAACTAAGCTTTCATCTGAAAAAACAGGTAAGTTTGTTCTGTCCAATTGGAATTCACATACTGGAACCTACACAAGTAGGATTTATGGAACTTTGACCGACAAGAAACGTGTAATAGAGCCTGACGGCTCTATTTCTTTAGAAGGAGATGATATTGTAAAGAAATACGACAAAGAAAAAGGTATTTACACACTCACAGATGGCCGCAAGTTCTCAGTTATGGGTTGGCCTGTATAGGAGAAAACATGGACTATGCAAAAATGTCAGTAAGTCAGTTGAAGAAACTTCATGATGATTGTAAATATGACCTTATGAGTGAACAATTTAAACATAAAAGACAAAATCCTGTTGGTTTTTCGGAATTATATGTTGACACCTTAAAACATAATATGCTAACAATAAAAAATGAGTTAAAACTAAGGGGTGAAGATATTAAATGATTCAGAGTCGGCCTTGGGGTGGCTGGGAACTGCTCCACAAATCGGATACATATGCAGTTAAAAGACTGGTAGTAAAGCCTCAATGCCGACTCTCCTTGCAGTACCACGAACATAGAAAAGAGCATTGGTACTGTGTAGCTGGGAGGGGAATAGTTACTATTGATGATGTTGAAAAAAGCATTTCTGCTGGTGATTCCGTAACTATTCCCCTTGGGTCGGTCCATAGACTTGAAAATATTTCTTCTTCAGAACATTTGATTGTTGTAGAGGTCCAAGAGGGCATCTATCTTGAAGAAGACGATATTGTGAGAATTGAAGATGATTATGCAAGATATGCAGATGAATAAAGTTGCTGTCGTTTCTGGTGGTTTTGATCCCCTTCACCCCGGTCATGTAAGAATGTTCCTTGATGCTGCACTTCATGCAGATATTGTTGTTGCTGGTGTGAATTCGGATGATTGGCTTACTAGAAAGAAGGGTAAGCCTTTTATGTCTTTTGATGATCGGTTGTTTATGGTACAAAATAATCAGTATGTCGATTTGGCATTAGGATTTTACGATGAAGATAATACAGCGATTGATCTCCTTTATAAAGTCTCACAAATATTCGGTGATCGTCATATTGTTTTTTGCAATGGTGGAGACCGTGTTTCTGATAATACTCCCGAGTTGGACCATTTTCGAGGTGATAAAAAGTTTGACTTCAAGTTTGGAGTAGGTGGAGACTTTAAATATTCTTCGTCATCAAAACTACTTGAAAACTGGAAAAATGGCTGATATTGATCCTTTCGACTATGAAACTTGGCCTGTTCTTAGTGAAATGAGAAAAGATCTTAGAGAAAAGATCTTTGAAGAAGAAGATTCTAAAAAAGAGTCTTCTTTACAAGCACAACTGAATGACGTAGAAACAATGATCAAAGAGGGATTGTCTCGGTACGTTCCCTTTTAGCTCCCTTGGCGGAATAGGTAGACGCTGCAGACTTAAAATCTGTTTTCCTTTGGAAGTGCCAGTTCGAGTCTGGCAGGGAGTACCAAACATAGAGACGTGTCGTTGATAGCGACTAGTGGGCGTTGTCTGACTCCCATGACGAGAAGCGGTTTAACAACCGTAAAACTAAAGGGCCGATGGTAGTAGCCCGTGATTGAGGAAGCGTTAGCGGGGTTTTGGGGAGACGTTTGAACCTATAGTATACCATGCACATCTAACCCGTAAGGGGACAGTTTAGATTGGTGACTGTATTGTTATATTATAGGGAGTCAGTGAACCAATGCTCCTCACCTCAACTTGTAAAGGCAGTATAGTTTAATGGTAAAACACCCGTCTTATAAGCGGTTAAATGTCTCCAGATTAGAGAGTAATCCGGGTTCGAATCCCGGTACTGCCACCAAATAATCCCTGATAGCTCAGTTGGTAGAGCAGATGACTGTTAATCATCGGGTCGTAGGTTCGAGTCCTACTCAGGGAGCCACCTTAAGGAAATGCAAATGAACAGATACACTCTTGAAGAATTTGTAAAGCTTGTAGAAAGTGCAGATATTATTTACGGGACATGTAACTTAAACGCTGCCATGACGGTTCAAAGCAGAATCAGAAAAAAAAGCTTGCTCAACCAGCTTAGCAATGTTAAAGGTATAGATGAGTTTGGGGTCTTCGCAGAACTTACTGACGGACATAAGGGACGCAAGATTCTCAAGCTCATCTAAAAGGGGGTAGAGATATTTTTTTAACATGCATGTTTTGCCTTTTGCCTGTTTTCATTCTCTACCCCCTTTACTATGCAGGTGTAGTATAATGGCTATTACTACAGCCTTCCAAGCTGAAGATACGAGTTCGATTCTCGTCACCTGCTCATATAAGCAGTATCTCCTCGTACCACTGCTTCCACTAGGGTAACTTGAGGGAACGGATTTACCCCAATGATTCCGTTCCCTTCTTTTTTAGGCCCGTAGTTCAG
>Ga0213865_10002218_pt1 | contig 12309 bp, 12 predicted proteins | sample PICome_6_FD_160100 | JGI IMG/M metagenome (GOLD analysis project Ga0213865, IMG submission 160100) | Coastal seawater microbial communities near Pivers Island, North Carolina, United States - PICO282 | ecosystem: Environmental > Aquatic > Marine > Coastal | place: USA: North Carolina...
TTTTTCAGTATTATGAGGTATCATTAAGTTTATTGCAACTTCACACTGCATATTATTTGCTATGTCTATAAAATGATCAATATCAGCGTATTCTGGATGATAACTTATAATCATGCCATCTGTATATTGATCTATTGATTTATAATAGTCTACACTTTGACTTCCATTTGTTATGAAACTAAAGCTATGGCCATTTTCTTTAATAAGTTTTGCCATATCTATAAATTTTTTCCAGAATGTTGGTTCGCCGCCAGTAATTCTATAGCAAAGTTTTTTGCTAACCGGATTAAAATTATTAATAAATTTACTTACTGTATCCCAATTTGGATGTCCACTACTACCATTATGTAAAAAATCAGGACAGTACGAACACCTATAGTTACATTTGTTACTCAATGCCCAACTTATTAAAAACCAGTCTTCTTTTGCTTTGTTTTCGTATTGTATATTCATTCGGCCATAGTATTTTTCAAAATTATATCAGTAGTTCGTTGATTTAACTTTACTGTTAGTATAAGAGCGTAAAGTCCATCTGAAAAACTAAACACGCTATGATCTAATTGAAAATTCACAAAATACAAGAATCCTGGATCAGGATACATTGGTTTTCCGTTGAGCATATGAACAAAATTTTCAGGCTTACATTTGCCAAAAACACATAGCAATCTAAAATACTCTGGTGCAACGCCATGAAAATCTCTATGCGGTGGGAAAAATCCGCCTTGGTCTACTCTTAATAAATGCACACGCCCTATATCGGGAGCGAAAACATCAACAAGTTTTGCAATACCAGGAATTTTTTTGTAAACCTCTGTAGGAGTATTAAAATTTTCTTCTTTCATTTCTACATCGTGGTACTTTTGCATATAGCCAAAGCTATTGAGATGATAATTGTCCATTACATCGCCAGTATGACTTGTTACCGGTAATCCCCATCTGTTGTTATGGGTATCTTTCTTTTGGTTGTACGGACACCAGTTGTCATCAAATTGCCTTAATTGGTCTTGTACTTCACCAAGGTCAATACTATACTTTAGTTTTGCAGTTTCTCCTAAATTTGCTAGGCTATTCCAAAGCAAACCTCTTTCAATCATATCACTATCCATTATAATTCTCCTAACTCAGGAAATATATCCCTGAAATTTGTATTCCTTGTTTTGTCGCAACTTGTTAAAAACTCTATAGTAGCAGGAAGTTTACTACTCCAATCTTCGCTATACATATAATTAACTAATCCTTGCCATCTTTGCTTGCCATATGGATTTTGTATAAATTCTTTATCAGTTTGCTTAGTAATAAAGTTTGCAATATTTTCTGCAGCTTGATCTTTAATTCTTTTTGGCAAAACTTTAACATTCATGTGACTAGGCAAGTATACAAGATGCAATCCTATTGTACCGGCACCAAAAGGTGGCTTGTTGATTTTTTTGAATTTCATATCTTGTTTCCATTCTGCTAACAAAGGCAATGTAGTAATGTTTAGTAATTGTACTGCACATGCTAAATTTACCACTATATTATCTGATGTTTGATCCAGTTTTTCAAGATTTGATACTACATCTTTCCATACTGAAGGATATCTAATATATTCGTTACGATCACTTATACTATCTAGACTAAAATTTACTTTGACAGACTTAAAATTTTCCCATTTGTTAATCATAGAATCTTCTATTATAGTACCATTGGTGTTATATCTTAGAACACAATTTTTTGCATTACCACTTTCTATCATGAAATCTAAAATAGCAGAATGTTCAGGAATTAATAATGGTTCTCCTCCTGCAAAATATAATTCTTTAATATTTTTTGCATCATCCTTGATAGAATTTATAAATGAACTTTTCTTATACCATGTGTAATCAAATGCAGGATTCCAATTTTCACCATCAATAAGATCTTTATTTTTGTAATTAGGATACTGCAATTTCCAATCCTTTATCCAAGAGCTACTATCGTGCGGACTGCACATTACACATTTCAAATTACATAAATTTCCTAATCGTAGATCATAGTAAGGTATTTCTACAGGAAGTGAACCGTCTTTTGATGTCTTGGCTACTATACTATCAATATCAAGCCTTTCTTTCCATACTTCAGACTCCCAGTTACGTTTACTACGTATACCTTTACTTTCCTCTACAAAACACTTCTGACAACTTTGGGGGATTTCTCCATTTAACATTTGTAACCTAGTCCTGCGCATATGACTGCTGTTCCAAATTTCTTCTATGCTATGGTCTCTAAGATTCATACGGATGCCATCTTGTTTAACTATGCCTGCTTCCTTTTCATCTTTTTTGCCTGCTCCGCTTGCATTTGCAGTACAACAGACACGTACATCGCCATTAGGTCTTGTGGCAAGATGTATCCAAGGCAATGGACAAAAAGTATTGCTCATTTTTTCTTCCCTATAAGCATAAATCGGTTGTATTTAGGAGTATCCAATATACCTCTATAATACGGTTTGATCATTGACTTTTTTGTAAATTCGTTTAAATCAGATACACAATTGATATGTTCATCTAAATTATAGTAATCATTACTTTGCAACACATAAGTTGCGTCTGCAGGTTGATTTTCAAGCCATGTCTCGTATTGATTTTGTGTAATGTGTTCACAACTAGTGTTAATTACTATATCCGCTTCTGTTATATAATCACACATATCGGCTGTTACAGCACTAAACTTTCCCAAAATTTCTTGTCTCTTGTTTACAGTACAAGCAACTTCTTTACAGTCAGGGTCTATGTCAACTGAAGTAATATGATCAATATTAAGTTTACTATTAAACAATATACTAGCCAATACTCCATTCCAACCACCGTATATTATAATCTTTTGTGGATAATCCGGGGCAACAATCTGTAGTTCTTGTGCTAACCAAACTTTGCTCCTTACTTGTCCTTTCCAAAAACTTTCTAATGTCCGATAGTGATCGTCACTGTTCCGGACAGCATCCATCCAAAAAAGGACATCTTCAATTTCAACTTTCAAACTGGGCTCCTAGTTTATCAAATTTACCACACTGTTTGCTACATTCCTTAAGACATTGATTACTATTGAACAAGTCTTCTATATCACTGAAGTAACTAGAATTAAAAATATCTTCTAAAGATTCAGACTTTAGATTAGGAAAACTTCCTATTTTGTCCATATAATCTATCCTATATTCAGACGGAGGAGGTATGTATTCGAAATCTAACCAACAACAAGGAGCAACGTTTCCGTTAGCAGACACATAAATGCTATTCATTTCTTTTGCTTTACAAGTTATGCTAGGAACACTTTCAATAATTGATTCTTTGACACTATTTGTGTGGCTAATACTTTTTTCTGTAGGATAAAGTATATCAATAGTTTTTCCAGTGTCATCTAATACATTAAATTTGCCGTCTTTAAATCTTGAAGTATTCTTACTAAAAAATTTTTCAAATCCTAATAATTCAGAAAATAATCTACACTCGTCTACTTGATGTTTATTATGATCAAAAACTAACATATCCCATCTAGCACGACCGCCGTGCATAATAAAGTGTTTTGCATTTTCTATTATAGTAGCAAAGCTCGTGTTTATTCTATACCTACTATGTGTATCTTCTAAACCGTCTATTCCAAAAACAACTACAACATCTAATTTTGCTAATGATGCCCACCAATCTAAACTTCTTGCGCTACCATTAGTGTGTAATTGGATATAAATGTTGTTATTACATTCTCTTAAATATTGACATATTTCTAGTGTATCTTTTGCAATTATAGGATCTCCTAAATTACCGCAAAAAGATACACTGGGAAGTTTTTGTAAAAAATCCAAAGGAAACCAATTTTTGAAAGTTTCTAAATCAATTTCAATTAGATCTATGAATGGCGATAACGGTCCGCCTTGTATTCTTCTAGGACACATAGGACAACGTGCTTGACACTTTGTTGTAACTTCTAAATGAACATTTGTTATTTGCGATAACTTATACATTTTTGACCTTAGGTAATTTACTATCTGCTGAACTTACACAGCTAGGTGTAATGCATTTAGATGGTGTCTTAAACAGCGTAAAACCGTCATACAGCGTACCTAATGGTTCATCATGACAACTATAGCTGCGCTTTACTTCATTGCCGCGTATGACGCATCCTTGATACCCTGCATTACAAGTCCAACCTTTAAATTTGTTAAACCCAAAAGCATTAAATCTTTCAGCTTGATCTAATTCGTACTCTACTCCTTGGTCATCGTAGAGTGCTATTTGTGCTTTTTGTTGTCCATTGACGTGTTGAGGGAATCCTGTTTGCATTCTTTGAATTTGGTCTTCAGTATATCCTGATACCACGTAGGAGGCAGTTGAGTCTGACTGAGGTTTGAGAGTGACATTAATGCCTCGGGAGGCAAATCGTTCACAGCGTTTGTAATACTGTTCAAACATTTCAGGAACCATAACTTGATTAATTGTAAGCAATACACCATCGTTCATCAATTGAAGACATTTATCTCCAAACTCCTGTTCTTTTGCAAACTCTGCATGAAAACTAGCAGTAATACTTTTCCTGTTTAATTTGCCTGTGTTTTGTATCCATTTGTTCCACCACTTACTACCTGGCGAGAGATTAGTTGTCATATGTATGCTTTGATAATCTGGTTGATCATCATTACAGTAATGATTTATAATGTCTCCAAAGTATTTATAGGCAGTAGGTTCACCTCCGCTAAAACTAAAGTGAAAATCTTTGAAACCGTTGTTCCTTGCCTGTGCTTTGATACTATCTATGGTGTTTAAGTAAATTTCTAAATCTTGATGGTCAGGGGTACTAGATCTAGCGTATGGCCAGCAATAAGAGCAGTTATAATTACAAAATCTAGCCAGGATCCACGAAACTGTAAAAAGATGGCTCTTTAGGAGGGTTTTCTGACCAAATCGTGTAATATTATCCCAAGGTATATTTTGAAAATTGTTCATACAACCATCCGAAATCATTTATTTTTGACAAAGAATCGCTATTATTAAATGCATAGTTACGACCTGCCTTTGCACCATCTATTGTTTGTTTGCCAAATTTTCTGTCTTTAAATTTATCGCTACACCATACATTTAATCTAAGTTCAGTCTCTTTATCATTTTGTTTTTCAATAACTTTACTTGCTAATTTTGCACATTCTCTAAAGCCACTCTTCCATGCACTAAATTCGTCTATATTAAACCTTGTTGTGTTAGATATCTCAGGTAGAGGAACAAATTTGTTAGAAATACTAGTAGTCATATCTACAGAATTCATGTCCATATCTAACACTTTTTTCTTGGGTAACAACTTTATGCCTCCATATCCATAAATTAAATCGTTGACAGGATTTATGCTTCTATATGTATACACAGTATCAAAATCTAATTCTTTGTATGCACTATTAAATGTAAAGTCAAAACTAGGAACTATATCTGCGTCTGCATCTACTACCCAAAACATTTTTGTCAATGAAAGAGTAGCAGCTTTTTTGTGTGCGTTATGTATGCCAACCACTCTATCTACTCTTTTTGCAATAGGAAATCTATCTAATAAATTACTGTAGTTTTGATCAGCGTTTTCTTCGCCATTGCTTATAAAAATTATATCAAACATATTATATTATAACAAAAATTAAACCGTTTGTCTAGTATTTCCATAGGGTATATAGATATATTTTTGTTCTTCATTCTTGTAAAGTCGCCAAGGATCTACAATGACACTATCTTTTTCTAGATAACAATAGAAAGTTTGTTTTTGTACTTCTTTAGTGTAGTTATATGTAACCTGGTTAGAATGACCAAGTAGAACAACAGCCTTAAACGGTCCTCTCAAAGGATGCGTCATTGGATCAACTAAAATAGGATAATAACCCATTTCTTCGCAATAGTGTGCAACCAATAAACTGTAACTGCCGTCCTTATATGGGACATCAGGCTTATAAGCAACACCATGAATAAGTATAGGAAGGTTATATTCTTTTGCTTTTTCGACTAAAAATTTTGCAATATTTTTTGCTTGTATTTCTCTAGCATTCATTATTGTAGCAAATATATCATAACCTAAATCTAGTTCTTGTGCCATGTAACGTAGTGCAATATTGTCGCGGGGATGACATGCTCCGCCATCGCCCATACCAGCAGTCATATACTGTGGACTCATAATACGCATTGTCGAATTAGCAAGAGCATCTGTAACAATATCAACATTTATGTTACCTTGTTTCATGGCTACATCTTGCATCATATTAACTAAACTTAATTTTGTACTTATAAATGTGTTATAAAAGACCTTGATACACTCGCACTCATCATATGTTCCTATAACATAACGGGGGAAATTGTCCATAATTGATTCATAAAAGTCTCGCAACTGTTTTGCATCGCCTGTTTCGCTACCATCGTCAGTACCAATTAATACCATCTCTGGATTTACCATATCCCAAGCAACACTCCCCATAGCTATTAAATACGGATTGTATACGAAACGTGTATTTGTTACTAATGGTATAATATCTCTACGAACTGTACCAGGCAACACAGTGCTTATCAAACAAAGCATTTGTGTATTATTCATAAATTTGTTTGCTTCTGCAACCACTTCCTTAACAATGGTGTAATCAAAATCTTTTGGAGGTAAATGACTAGTTGGTGCTCTGCCATCATATGATTTATCGTGAGGTGTAGGTACTGCAACAAATACAATATCTTTATCTTGCACACATTCTTCAATAGTATTGTGCATGGTTACTATTTCACTTTTGATTTTTGTATCTATATCGTAGCACCCAACTTTATGCCCTCTTATTGCAACTTCTTCGGCACAGGGTAATCCTAGTTTTCCTACTCCTATAAATCCTATTTGCATTTGTACTCCTGATAAATAATATACGCAGTTTATTTACCTAGGAGTTATTATGTATTCTACTGGTTTGATTCAACCGTTTTGGGGGACTAAACACAAAGAACTTGACTATCAAAGAATACCGTTTAATGATGGTATACAAATACAAACTTGGAAACTTCAAGGATACAGTCAAAAAGAATTTACTGGTAAACTTTACGATATGAGTAGAGAAATGCCCGATTGGACCAGCAAATTCATGAAACTATTTGACGGAGTAAATATAACTTTGAGCTTCTATAAAATGAATACATGTAACATACTTCCTCATCACTCTGATACTTACAAAAAATATAGAGAACTTTATAATATAGATGATCCTAGTGTCATTAAAAGAGCTATAATATTCCTAGAAGATAGAAGACCGGGACATATTTTTGAAATAGATGGAAAAATATTAGATTGGACTGCGGGAACTTATGTGCTTTGGAATCATGATTGCTTACATATGGCTGCAAATTTAGGACTAGAACCTAGATATACTGCCCAAATTACATTTTGCGAGTACAAATGAGAATATTAACAGTAGGTTGTAGTTGGACAGAAGGATATGGATTAAAATATGATGAACTTCCCTGGCCTATGTTGTTAGGGCATGATGTTGATAATCACGGAACTTCAGGCGCCAGTAATGCAAAAATTTATAAAATTTTTTCTAGTCAGATGCGTAAAGAAAAATATGATCTTGTAATTGTAGGATGGTCAGGTGTAACACGTAGAAGTTACGGCTTTCGTACAATAGATTTTTCCTATGTGCCGCCTAATTTACAAACTCGCAGGGAGCTAATATTTAAAGACATAACCACTGTTGATATGATGATCAACCCCACAAAAGAATATGAAAAGTTAATTAGACAAAAATGCTTAAATACATGTACAGAAATACTTTTCTTTTCTGTGTTTGATGAAGTATTGACAGGAGAAAATTACTTGCCATTTACGTTTTTGGAATACCTTGTAAAACAAGACAATGGTATAGGCTTTAACTATAGAATGCCTATTTTTGAATTTGATTGGTTAAGTGATAAAAATTACAGGTTAGTTAGTAGATTTGCTAAAAAGAACATGGGCAAAGATTGGCAGAGGGCTGTAGTAGAAAGAGAAAACTGTAGACCTAGTAAATTTTTTCTTCCTTGCGGACATCCTAGTGCTGCGGGCCATATAGAGTTTGCAAATTACATAAAAGAACAAATGGAAATAAAATGAAAAAAAAATATCTTAAGGATTTACACACCGAACAGTTGCAACCTATAAAGCATCCTTCTATTACTTTATATAATCAAGGTACTGCATTAATGTCTCATAAAGGCAGGCATAAGAAATTATCTACGCCTGCATACTTTGAAATGGCACAAAAGTCCTTTAATTTTGGAAAAAATGATTATGTTGTATTGATATCAGGATGGGTATATTTTGAAGACTGTAATATAATACTTAGACGACTTGCAAAACTTACAAATAAAGCAAAGGTTTATTTTTTTGTAGAAGATGTGTTTAGAATAGTACACAACAACCATTTTCATCCGGGTAGAACATTTGATACTTACTTGTTAGAAGCAGATCCTAAAAATACTGGAGCTATGGAATTAGAAATTGTCAAATATCTAGTAAACAAAGCAGGTATAAAGAATTTTGAAGTTTTTTCCGGAGAACGTAATTGCACTCAATTAGAAGAAAAATATGGGTTTCCTATCAAGTACTACGATTGGTTTTTGGCCGAACAAAATTATTTAGGTATAAGATTAGTAGATGAAAGTGCTATACCATTATCTAGTATGGGTAGAAACACTGCTGTTCCGTTTGTAGACATTATTCCAACAGAATATGAGGCACATGAGCCGGAAGTAGAAAGAATTACAAATAATTTAAAGAGTTTATATACAGCCTTACAAAATGAAGGTCATAAGACTGATAGAGCAATAAACTTGCACATTCATCATCCATTATTAGTTGCAAGCGGTAATAAATTCTTACTAGTAGGAAATTATGAAACTTATGAAGCATATAGAAGACTGTTCGAACCAGTTGGCAAAAAGAAAACAGAAAACATTATGTGTAAAGTAATTAGTCTCTATGACAATTCATTCAAAAATCATGCTATCTGTTTAAATAGAAGATTTGATTGGCATAGATATATTATGGCGACTTTGATTGCCAACTGTCCTAATCTTGCATTAAGTATGCCTTACAGAATAAATGAACAAAACTTAATTGCTAATCCTAGTTTAAAGTTTAGTAAATTTTCACAGCCAATGCAGGAAAAAATGCTGAGCAACAACAAAATGTTATTAGCAAATGAGTATTATATAGACTTTCGTCCTGCAGGATTATATGATGATAAATTAAAAGAAGAAATTGATATTAGTGCCTCAGAGCAGTTCAGCAGTATATACCTAATACAAAATAGTTTCTTAAATGTTGCAACCGAAACAAGGTATTATTCTATGATGCCATATGTCAGTGAAAAAACTTTAAAAGCAGCCGCAGCTATGAGGCCGTTTATTATTGCAGGACCTCCCGGAAGTTTACAACTTATGAAAGATTTAGGATTTAAAACTTTTTCCAAATGGCTAGATGAAAGTTATGACAATGAAACAAACCATGAAAAAAGATTAGAAATGATTGGTGCTGAAGTGAATAGAATATGTAGAATGCCAAAAAGCGAATTAGACAAAATGCTAATACAAATGAAGTTTGTACTACTTCATAATGCTAAAGCTATTATTGAGTTACCCTACACAATGAAAAAATTACGCTGATATACTTTCATAAAAGTCTTTATACTCGGGAAACGTTTCTAAAAAGTTTGTATTCCTTCTACGGTCGTGTTCCATAATGTATTTTTTGAAGTCGACATTCAATAAATCATCTGTTACAGCATTATTTGCCAACATTAGAATTCTTTCTAATTTATCTACTTCCCATTTTGCAAAATTATTATTTTTTGCGTATTGTATAGAATCTTCAATATAAGGTTTAAATTCAGGTGTAACCAAATTTATACTTAAAAATTTTGGATTATTTAAGTATGGAATATCTATTGCTACCCTTTCTTTAGTTTCTTCGCTAGTATATTTGTCTTTGAGAAATTTAATATCTTCAAGTAAATTTTTGAAACTTGATATGCTTAAGAAATTATATGCTGCCATACATACTAGTTTAGTACGACCGGGAATTTGTAAAAACCTTTCACAGTTTTCTAACCAATCATTATAATTTAATCCAAATCTTATGTATTCTGCTTTATTGCCATATGCTTCATTACTTGTATATAATTTGAATGACCGGCAATGCCCACTACTTATTAATATATTAACCTTTTCCAAAAACTTATCTAGTAATTCTTTGGGTACACATAAATTGCTGTTTACTGCTAGATCTAATTTAGGTTGAGGATTTTCAATTAACCAATCTAAAACTCTAAAGGTATTTTTGTTTAGTAAAGGTTCTCCACCTGTTATCCTAAATGTATGTAGGTCTTTATATAGATCAGGCCACCATTTCCAAAATGCTTCTACATAAGGATTATCTTGATTTTCAGGTATAGGCATCTTGTCTTGGCTTTTTGTCCATTCTAAATCATTAAAGTTATCTCTAGTAGGATAAGCACCAAACTGCTTTATTTCTTCCATCCACTTACTACTGTTTTCAGGATTGCAATAACCACATTTAAAGTTACACACATTACTAAAACTTACTTCAAGATAACTAGGATTTACATCATCTTTCCAGTCGCTTTCTGCAATTTCATAAAAGTACTTTCTAGCCCAACTGTCACCACTTTTGTAAATTCTATCACTTTTGATAACATCATTGCCTTCTGCCTTAATTGCATCTTCTACATTCCAACAATAATTACATTCTGGCGGCCGTGTTCCTTCAAGCATCATTTTTCTTTGTATTTTTTTGTAGTTAGTGTTGTGCAATGCACTAGGATTTTCTTTAATTTCTTCTAATGGAATCTTATGTGTTCGTGGGTGATGACAACTATGTGTATGTCCTGTACCTAAATGAAGAGTAACTTGTTTCCATTTTGCTAAACAGAAACTACAGCTAACACTGTTTAATTTTTTTTCAACTAAATTATTAAACTCTTGATCTTCATTCATTTCTATAAAACTCTCTTAGTATTAATATATACTTCTTTAAAAAATTTACTTTGCAATTCTGACAACGGCTCAGGACTTACTGGTATATCAAGTTCGTTGTATATTTTGCTTCCTAAATCTACAGACATTTCATATGCTTTTGATATTGTTAAATTGTATTCATCATCAAACAACTTGTTTAGATATCTAAAATCTCTTACTAGTTCATAGTTCCATTTATCACACATTGTTTTGTAAAGTCCTGCCCTAGCACCTAATATACTGTAAATGCCATTTGTAGTATGATGTCCAATATTACACCATACTAAAAGTCTATGATAATTTTGCCACCATATTTCTTTGATATTAGATACTTTAACACCGGAATCAAGACACATCTTTACACCTTCTCTAAATCCAGCTCTCCAGGCTTGCCATGGCGTAGCATTTGTATAACTGACAGAAAAATTTTCATTAAGTTGAAAATATTTAGGATCAAAACAAAATTCAACAGAGTATTTTTCATCTCCTTCACTAGCCTCATGTGTTCTCATATTATAAACAAAATCTTTATTCCATAATTTAAGTCCACCATTTCCGTACATTAATCCATTGACATGTATTTTTCCGCACCAACTTACTACATAACTTTTGTCTATGTTTAGTTTGTCAAAGTCAACTATTTGATCAAAAAATCTTGGACTAACTTTGTTATCTCCATCAACTGTTACAAAATTATTTGTTTCTACTATGTCTGCACAGGCTTTGTGTGCCGCATCTGATCCTTCTACACCATGTACACGTTTTGCCCAAGGAAATTTACTTAATAAATCAGAATAATTTTCTTCTGCATTTGGTTCGTCAAAACTAAGATAGACTATATCAGTGTCAGCTATAGCTAGTTTATTCATATACAACACCATAACTATCAAATACTTTTGTAACCATAAAGTCACAATGTATAGTAGAAATATCTATATTTGCACAACTATCATTTAGTAAATTTATTAAGTTAAAAGAAACAGTGTCTAGAATTACATTAGGATTATTTTTTTGTATGAGATAGATTATTACAGCAGTCATTGGATAATCATCCGGATTTTTTTCTACTTTTTCTTTAAAACCTGTGTTTGGCCTACAACTTAAAGTTTTGTTTTTTCTGTTTACTACTACTAAAACATCTGCACTAGGATTTTCTTCTAATATATGGACTTTATTTGCAATATCAATATAATTTACTTTCGTTACTTTTTCAGTTATATCATACGCACCCAACTTATCATTAAAATAAACTTTATATTTTTGTAAGTTTGTTGTATCAAAT
>Ga0213865_10002219_pt1 | contig 12303 bp, 31 predicted proteins | sample PICome_6_FD_160100 | JGI IMG/M metagenome (GOLD analysis project Ga0213865, IMG submission 160100) | Coastal seawater microbial communities near Pivers Island, North Carolina, United States - PICO282 | ecosystem: Environmental > Aquatic > Marine > Coastal | place: USA: North Carolina...
ATTAATTTCATCTGAAGAGTAAAAAGGGGTTGACATGGGGGCTCATCGTGGTAAGATGGGCTCTCAATTCAACAACACGAGACAACAAAAATGACTAAAGCAAAACTTACAAAACTGATCAAGGATATCTCTGCCGTTGAGCGTGAGGGTTTTCGTTGGAACACAGAAACAAAGACCTATGACGATATCATGGTAACCCCTACGATCATTCAGGTTGACGGTAAGCTTCTCATTTCAGGTGAGGACGGTAAGGGCTTTGTTGACTATTATGGTGAGTACCGTGGTGGCTATCCATGGATTGACCCCAAGCTGGAAGAGATCGCTGAGAAACACGGCTTTTACTGGGAATGGGAGAACCCCGGAGCGATTTGTCTAGCTGACTAAATCAGGGGTTGACAAGGGGGTAAGGATTCGATATCTTACCCCTACCAACTAAGCAAACCAGCGAGGAAAAACATTATGACCAATTTAGAACTTATGCGAGCAGTGAACCAAACTCTCCCAGCCGGTAGCACTCTGGAAGAGATTAGTTTCGAAGCCGAGACTGTGCTAATTAAAATGGCAAGTGGTAAGTATGTTACTTGGCGATTTATGAAGGAACGCGAAAATGCTGTAAGCCTCTATTGGCCCGGTGAGATGATTAGAAGCCGGTACAATGCACTCAAGGACTTCATGGTACGTGTGAGCGAGAGAAGCGTAACCCTGAAGGATTTAATCTAGAATCCTCGTGTGAACCTCCGGGGGGCTGTGGTGGCCCTCTGGAGAGTTCTTTGAGAAACTACCGGAGAAAATGAAAATGTCCAACGAAATTAAAAATCAAATTAAATCACCTGAGTTCTGGTTCGAGCTAGTGTGTGGGGTGCTCTGTGTACCCATGGGATGGGTTCTAGTAGTGGGGGTGATGAGTCTTTAAAACTACTGTATAAAAGAACAGGTTGACAAGTCCACCTATGGATTCGAAATAGGTGGACTCTCCCATATCGGGTATATGCCAACTGAGCATGTTTTAAGGCCAAATCGATTTTCAAAAAACCCGGCGAAAAAATTTTGGGAAAAAAAGTTTCTCAAAAAACCCGGCAGAAAAAATTTCGGGAAAAAGTTAAAGGAGCTAGATGTGAGAAAACAGAGAGAAGTTTATGTTGACATTGTTGAACTTATTGGGTATGGTGAGACTATTGCTGAAGAAAAGCCCATCGCTTCAATGAACACGTTTAATGTCCCTATGAAAAAAGACATTATCTTAGTCCATGGGGAAGAGTTTGTAGTCATTGGAAGAGAATGGCATTATGAAGATTTGAGTAGCGTTGGAAGAGATTCAGTTACGCTGTATGTAGTAGCATCATAGGAGAACTGACAAATGAAGAAAGTTAAAAAGAAGCATCGTCTTAGATTACAAGACACCCGCCTAGCTGACAGTTCATGTTTAAGGTGTGGTCATACTAAGTTTAGGGTTGTCGGATTTAGTCATCCAGCGTCTTTTCAGTGTGATAGGTGTTTTGCATACCACAATCATTCGCATAGACGGCGAACAGAGGATAAGAAAGAACTAAAGAAAAACGTTCTTACTGAAGAAGAATTTCAAGCTAAGAATGAAGCGGGTGAATTCAAGCCAAGTCCTCCACTAATATGGGGATAAGGCTTAAAAATGATTAAGAGAACAAAAGAAAGAATTGAAGAACTTAGACAGGAACTAACAAGGGAGAAAGAGCATGAGTGAGCATGAGGAGTTGGTGAAAGAATTGAGGGAAGTTTTAGGTAGAATTCCTGACGACATAGCCGACAATCTCCCTTTAACGTTCTTGCGCAGCTGCCTCGCAGTTCTACAGGGAAGCACTGCCCAGAGGGATACAGTCACGATCAGCAGGGAGTGTGCTGAGAGAGCAATTACGAACGCCGAGTGGGAGCGAGACAACGCTGAACACGTTGCAGATGAGGCGTCTGCCTATCGAGACACCAAGAGCGTTGGGTATTACACCAAAAGAAAAGAAACCGCAGAGCGCGACATAGAAGAACTGCGTGAGGCACTGGAGAAAGACAATGAGTGAGCATAAAGAGTTGGTTCAAGACCTACAGGATTGCCGTTTTAGCTTCGGAGCAGGGGTTGCCTTGAAACCAAGAGACAAAGTGAACCCATTCGACAAGCTGATGCTAGACAGTCTTGAAAAAGCAATCGCAGTCCTACAGGGAAGCACTGAGGATACAGTAACGATCAGCAGGGAGTTGATGGGAAAGGTCGTGTCAGATATGGGGTATTGGCTGTCAGACTTAGGACGGATTGGGCCGCTTACGACAGAGGAAGAACTTAAAGAACTGCGCGATGCACTGGAGAAAAAGCAATGAGCATAGAGAACAAAGAACAAATCAAGAAAGAGATCGCAGCTGTTATGAATAAGCATTGCGTTGATAACGAACTTAATACTCCTGACTTTATTTTGGCAGACTTTCTTTGGAGTTGTTTACTTAGTTACGGTGCTACAAAAGCAAATACTGAGGACTGGATGGAGAAAGACAATGAGTGAGCATGAGGAATTGTTGGAAGAGCTGCCCCTTATCCTGAGACACGCTCGCGTAGAAGAGGATGGCACCATCAATGTAAAGATGGAACTGTTGGAGAATATTCTTTCAGCCTTACAGGGAAGCACTGAGGATAAGGTATGTATCAGCAGGAAGTGTGCAGAGAACTCAGAACTGCTGGAGGCGCTTGAGGCAATAGGAGGGGAGCAGGGGTGCTTCTGTGATATGAAGATAGGCCACCCTCTAGCTCATGGTCACTCTGATGAATGTAGCAAAGCGCGGGCAGCAATCGCCAAAGCGAGAGGGGAGAAAAATGCGACCGATCAAGTTTAGAGCGTGGGATTCCAGCGATAGGGAAATGATTGTTTTTGATGAGGGCGAAGGTGAGGGATATGAAAAACTTGGTCAGTTCTTTTCAGATAATTTTGGCTGCAAAATGCTGCAATACACTGGCCTCAAGGACAAGAACGGGAAGGAGATATATGAGGGGGATGTTGTTCGCTCCTATAACGATTATTGGGATGGATGCAAGAGCCTAGACCTCATCTGTTGGTGGGGCGATGGTGAATGGTCGTTTGGTGGGCACCCTTGGTGCGAGGTTGGCGAGGAAAAGTGTGAGGTAATCGGCAACATTTACGAACACCCCGAATTACTGGAGAAAGAGCAATGAGTGATAAGCAAGAAAAAAAAGTTGTAGTGGAAACGCTGGCCGCTCTCCAATATGTTATTGAGAGAGGCGGGGGAAACATCTATGTGCCGGAGCATGACGCCAAGGTACTTACCCATGTCCTACAGCAGCAGGATACCGATGCGGGGGAGCTGGTGAAAGAGGCCGAAGAACAATTCAGACTTTGGCATTACACCAATCAAGACGGCATAGGCAACGTCACTGGAAGCGAGGGTATATTGCTTGACCTGCTTTTCAATTTTGTCACAGCCCTACAGGGAAGCACTGCCCCACCGGAGGAAAAGCAATGACAGCAGCCCTAATCATAGTTCTAGTCTGCTTGCTGCTTGAGTATGACTACCACTATCACTACCGGGACACTGGGCCTTGCTACTTTTGCGGCGGTGCTGGCGTCATACCTGCGAGAACAATTACTTGGAATCCAAATCTTATGCAAGCATCGGATATTAGGTTTGAGCTTGATACTTGCGAGAAGTGCGGAGGGGAAGGATGACCGCAGTTGAATTTTACAGGCAACTGGGAGACATGTTGGAGGGAAAAGAGCAATGAACAGAAAGAACTTGGTAACACCATTATTGGCAGATGATCGAGGATATCTCTTGGTCGCAAATAAAGACGGCACCTACTCCATGGGTTGTCGCAATAATTATAGCTTTGAAATGTGTATGGAGCATTGGGGTAAGGATTATAATACCAATGTATGGTTGCCATTTGATCAGGACCAAGGGGCTTCCACTCAAGAAACCCGGAAAAAACGTGCTGCTGCAATCAGGAAGGCAATCCGAGACCATCAGAAAGGTCTCCCAGTAAAATTCAAATTCATTGCAATCAGTTTGAGATGTGTCGAATTCCATGCGTGTGATTTTACAAATGTCGAATTCCCCAAAAAAACGGGTGGTCATAGGATTGACTTTTACATAGGTAACAGCTATTTCGATGGGGACGAATTGGTACTTCCTACTGATATTGATTCAGTCGAGATTAATAATCTTCAAACCACTGGTAGTGAAATCTGTGTGACCATTGGTAAATACACCGAGCTTGAATGGGATTGATAGGGGAAAATCATGCCAGACACTTATATTGTTTTTTTACTAGGATACTCCACATGGTACTTTGCATCGGTTGTAGTGATTTTCAATAGAGTCAGGAGCGTCTATAACTATGATATTGTCAATGATATGTTGGGCTCTACAATCTTTGTCCTCTCAGTTTCCAAAGGGCTTTCCTTTTTCTTTGTGACTCTATGGTTTGTTCTTTCAGGAGGTACTGTGGGGTGAATGATGTTTATCTGTGGACCAGATGGACAGTTTTTCTCAATTGACCCTAAGCGGTTTTCTTACATATTTGAAAAGGGGTCTGTAAAATGATACAAGGAGTCTACAGGAAAAAACCAGTTGAGGTTCATGCTATAGAATTCACTGGGGATAACTTAAAGGAAATTAGAGAGTGGGCTATTTCCCATGGGACAGAGCCCGATGACACTGAATGGCTTTTCTTTAAACCCTATTATTATAGGAATCCTGATGTGACTGGTGTGATTGGGGTTAAGACACGGGGGCATACTGCAATCTCTGCCACTAAGGGTGACATGATTATCCGGGGAGTGGACGGAGATTTTTACCCATGTAAACCTGACATTTTTTCTCAGACTTATGACAAGGTATCTGAGTAATCTGTCAGAAAAAAGGAGCTATATTATGAATAAATTTTTAAACGGTATTGGTAAGGGGTGTGCTAGTTTCGCTACGTTTGTTTTTGAGTTTATGACCGTTTCCGTTATACTGGCAGTTTGTCTTATGATGGTCACTATATGTATAATAGCACCATTAATTATTGTCTTATGTGCCCTGTTTGAATACGGAATTACTGCCCTACCTCTTTTAATATTCACTGTTATTATGGTTATTGGGATTTGGTATGAAGCTTATGGGGATAAGTCTTGACACCCTGATAAAAACGTGTATAATCCGCTCAGTTTTTGAGGTTTTCTTGAGGTTTTTTTGAAGAAACTTGGGAAAACTTGAAAAAAGTGTTGACTTTTTGTTTTGGGGGGTATATAGTGACCCTACTTAACTGAAACACTCTTTAAATTACTTTTTATTCACGAAGGAGCTATATTATGCAAACACATATGACACTGCAAGACTTGGTAAATCAGGTTAATGATGAGTCCAAGGCAAAACGAGATTTCGTAACTTCTACGAAAGATAACATCCGTATGGTTCAACTGCCCGGTTCTTCCGAACTTAGCATTGTTCTTCTTAAGGATGGTTCTGAGACTCTTGAGCAATTCGGTATTACTGATAACGCTCACGGTCAGATCGCTACGCGATTGGGTATCCCTAAGAAGTATTATGACCGTCTTCTGGTCGATCATCCTGACATGATTATGCAGCAGGTTAATCAGCTTTTCGAGCGTGAGCCTGCGTCCCGTATGATTCGTGTGCTGGGTGATAATGTACGTGCGTTTTTGTCTGATCGCTATCGCGCATTGGACAACGATGAAGTGCTCGTATCCACCCTTCCAACACTCTTCGGTAATGACGGTGGTCCTACCTTAGAGACTCAAATATTGGGTGGCAACATTACCGAGAACCACATGAACTTGAAGGTTCTGTTTACCGGTGACGAAATGAAGCGTGAGATTACCCGTAATACTCGTACTGGTGCTCCACGTATCATCTCTCCCGGTTTTCGTCTGACCAACAGCGAGACCGGTAATGGAGCACTGAAGTTCCAAGGCTTTTTCTTCGATAGCTACTGCACTAACGGTTGCGTATTCGGGATTCAGGAACTTTTCGGGTTCTCACGAAATCATCTTGGTAGTAAACTGGTGGAAGGCGCTGACTTCCAGATTGTGAGTGATGAGACTCGCAAGTTACAAGACCAGACTATCGTCGCTGAGATTCGTGACGGTATCCGAGCCATGGCTTCAACTGAATTCGTAGACGAAATGTCTGCCAAGTTGATCGCAGCGGCTAATACCGAGAAAACGATTAACCCAACTGCAGCAGTCGATCTGGCTGTCAAGGAACTGGGTATCCGTGAGAGCGAGCGTGAGAGCGTTCTGGAGACCTTCCTGCAGGATGGTGACTACTCTCAGTGGGGTCTTGCATCGGCTGTCACAAGCGTTGCTAACGACGATAAGGTGGTAACTCTTGACCGTGTAAACGAGATTGAGGATATCGGAGCCCAGATTCTTAATCTGAGCATGGCTAAGTGGAACAACTACGCAATGGCTGCGTAGTTTTCCCCAGAATTCTTCCCGGCTTGTGAGTATCCACGAGTTCCGGTACTGGACAACCACCACATGGACACAAGTTAGTGTGGTGGGAGCGGGAGGAACCATTTAAGGAGCTACTGGAAAAGCAAATGAGGGAAAATAATGAATAATAATCAGATTTTTATATCCATGCTTGAGAGTAAAAACCGAAGAAATCAAGAGCTACTTGAGTTTGTGCGCTTAGTCAAGAACAACATTTCTTATAGCACCGTCTCCGGTTTCAATATCCATACCAGTGTACTGGGTGAGATTGATAAACGCGCTGATGTACTTTTGGAGAACAAATAATGGAACTGACTAAAGCTTTGACTGCAGATGGAATCGATCATATCATCATTGAGGGAATGAGGAATCATATCAATGCAGACTATACTCCAGAAGAGGTTCAGGAGGCTGCTAAGGTCATCCTAGCTTGGTACACACCATTTACACAAGAGGAAGGCTCATGATCAAAATACGAGCACGAAATACAAGGAGATAGCTAATGAAACAATTTAACCCTATACACTTAATTTTAATTTTAATATGGACCATTATGGGAGTTTGTGCTCTAACCAGCATAGCAGTAGATAATCAGGTTGGTATGGAAATATCTGCCGCGTTAATGGGACTTATGATTTTACCAACAATGATAATGGGGTTGTTTCTCATTTAAGATATGGGAGAAATAAATGATGATTGTTCAAGATATTAACGTTGGTGAATTTTATTTGTGTCACGGCATCATTGCCCCAGATCAGCCAATTGAAGTGATTGACAAAGAACCTCACCACCCAATTTTCAAAATGCCTGTTGTCTATGCACAATATTTGGGTAAAGATACAATGCGAGGTCGGGGACCAATTTTAACAATTCCCTTGGATTCTATCATTAAAAAATATGTGATTAACCCTTGACAGGGTTTTTCCAATGTGTTATAATGGTACTGTAAGTATAAAGGGATATTTTATCTGGAGATTACATAATGTTTTCTAAGAACCGTAATAAGAGAGTAAAGAAGACTATTAAAGGTAAGTTTGTAAAGGTTTATAGACCTACTATTTGTCTTCAATTTGTTCAAAGAGGTAATTACAAATACACTGCAGGGCTTTCATTTGGACAAGATGAAATCTATCTTTTAGATAAAAAAGAAGCCCAACTAATTGTGGAAAGAGAATTAGGTAGTGTCGAACATAGATCAACTCAATATGAAAAATTCACTGTTTCTGATAGGCTAACAATATCTTCTTTTGATTCAAACTTCCTTACTAGCGTTCATGGTTATATTGAGACAGTGGATTATTTTTACGTGGATGACCAAGATGATCATAAGGTTAGTTATTTTGAGCGCTGTAAACATCCCTCCGGTAAACGTAGATATTATATAAAGGTTCCAGAGGAACTTAGAAGTCTTATAAAGTCTGGTGATTTTGAATTCGAAGACATTGGGATTGAGATTTGGGATAATGCATGAGCGAACCTATCATCCCTACTGAAAGACAGATGTGGTTAATTGATCATGTTAATGAGTTTTACAAGGATAACTTCAGCATGTTTAATACCGACACTATGTATGGAATCAACATATTTCATACCCTCTACAAGTTCGCAGATGATTTGTTGGAAATGGAGCTAAACAATGAAGTACCAAGTAAAGAACATAATTCAAGCAGCTAAAGACGGTGACAATATGAGTAAATTTACTGACGGGAAGCCACGTACCGCAACTAAAGAAGACCTCGAAATGTTTAGAAAGGCTGACAAGGATTCTAATGTCTTTCGTTGTGGTATGTGTGGGCATTGTTTTGAAGAAGGTGATTACTGGAGATGGCAATATAGTAATGATGTGCCCGGTACTGTGGGGAACTTCATTGTTTGTGAGTCTTGTGACTGTGACCCTGTGATTTTGAAAAAGAAATGGCGCGTCAAGGCTGTAAAATGGAAAGAAATGCTTGATGGCGAATATTGGTATTTTCATAAAACTATGCAAAATAAACCTTGACTTTTAGTTTTCCTTCCGCTATAGTACACAAAACTTAACGAAAGGAGCTAATCATGGAACCAATTCATTTTTTCTCAGACGAGATTGAGATAATCCCACATAGTGCTACTGAAGCCGGTCACTTGAGCCGACCAGTGAGTGTAAGAGAATTTGCAAAGAACGAACCTTGCAGATTGTACATGACAGATGCAGATGAACTGTATCTTGAAACATACAACTATCCACACCGGTTCATTGAAGGACCATCAGCTTAGGAGATTTATTATGGAAGAATTAACAGCACTTATCGGCCTTGTGGTTGGAGTCATTATCGGAATGTTATTTGGTGCCGCGTTTGGTAAGACAGAAGTCAAAGAGGCTATTGTAGCTCAATGTGACGCGACCAGCACTTACTTGGTTGCTAATGACTATCAACTTACTTGTTATACACCAGAGCAGATTGAACGCGAAGAACTACGCGCTCAAGTTGAAGAGCTTGTTGCAATTCTGCGTCAGAGGTAATCATGCTTGGGCTTAATCGGCTACATTACAAAATTATTAATTGTCTAACTACCATACTCGCCGCAGTTACATTTTTCGCACTTGATGTGACGATTATGGGAGTTTCATTATGTTTTACTGCGCTAAGTCAGGCGTGGTTGATTTGGGAGGACGAATCAAATGCTTGAAGAGAAAGCTGGTATACCCATTTCAGAGAATGGTAATGGTTAAAATACAAATTGAATTTGACGATGGTAATGTAGGCACCTTCTGGGTGGAGGATGTGGATAACAGACCAGACCCTACATCGGTAGTCATTAATTTTCTTGATGATACTGATGAGGTTCTTGAAGAATTTGTTATCAAATCTCTAGGTTCTGTTAGAGAGATTACTATGACCAACGACGAATTAAAGGAGCTTGAAAATGAACTTAACCGCAGTAGTTAAATTTGTAGGTGGTCAAGAGTATGCACTGTCTGACGTAGAGTTTGATAATGATTGTCTTCGTGGTTATGTTATGAATGGTGCATGGAATCTTCTTTACAGCGGTAAAGAAAAAGTCTTGACTGCGCTGGATGCATCTGGTAATATAAGAAATACGGTTGAAGGTTTAGAAATTGATACCCTTCATATTGAATACAACGGTAGTCTGCCACAGGAGCTAGTAGACGATATACCGTTTTGATGTTGCCCTGAGTGTTGGGTGGCTAGCCGACATTAGAAAGTCAGTGTCATTAGCTCCGACTGAAAAGCTTTCTGATGTTTCTACTCCATGGAGGATTCCCTGTGCCATGTAAAACAAAACGCAGGGACCAAATTATGAAAGTAGAAAAGGTTGACGAAGTGGTTGTGGCAGTATCCTTGGTCGCTTTTTACTGTAACAAACGGTATAAATAGTAGGGTTGTTGATGCAATCCTACTATTATTTTGGGGCTATCATGAGAAACTTTACACTAATCTTAATCTTACTTTTGTTTACAAGCTGCGGGTCTTTTGGTACGAGAGACTATTACTGGCTTGATCAGGAAGACACCAACAGGGTCCACCTGCTATCTCCTGACTACATTGAAGGGAAGAAGCGTTTATACGACTCCAGACAGAAAGAGTTTTACTGGTTGTCTGCAAGAGACCTTCATCGTTTCGATGACCTACCCGCTGAATACATTGCTAACATGAAGCTTGTCTATGAATCGATACGTGACAGTCGAATCAGAGACTTAAAGCGTCAAGAAGAGGATTTCAAAATTCAGCAATGTTATTATTCAAATAGAAATTTTATTGATTGTATGACACAATATTAATTATGGAGAATTATATTGAAGACAAGAATTCATGTGAACCAGCACAATATAAGGGCGAATGCTAAAGGCTCTTCCCTTCCTGTTCTAACTGTAAAAGACTATAAACAGAATCGTAAGTGTAACGAAGTCGCTATCATGCATGATGGTGTTGAGCTTGCGCGGGTAGTCTATCGTCCTGATAACCCACTTCCTTGTGGGGCTAAAGTCTGGATTGAAACGGAACAGGAAATTGAAATCTGTGAGTAAGATTAAATTTTTCACTAAGGAATATCCAGTAGAACTTCCAATACGAGCAAGATTTGCTGGTATGGATTCTGAAGCCGCCTTTAGAAAGAGTCTAGAAGAACAACCAGATGACTGGGAATATCGTAACAAAGAGGTTTATTACGATATTAACCCCCAAGGTTTTAGAACTTATGATCTTGATGTGGTAGACTGGAAAGATTCTATCGTGTTGTTTGGGTGCTCTCAAGTGTTCGGTACTGGTCTTGCTGAAGAAGATACATTGGCAAAGCAGATAGAAGAACTTGTTGATGTGCCGGTTATTAACTTAGCTGTTAGTGGTGGTTCTAATGACGTTACCATTGCTAACATGTCATTACTAGCTATGGCGGGTGCGCGACCACGAGCAGTTGTAAACTTCTGGACTTCCCCCTTTCGATTTTCATTTTTTCAGGAGGAAGACCGAAAAATATCTACTATAGGACCGTGGGTAGAAGCGGGTTGGGCCTATGCAGAAGAGGGAGAGATTGATTTCGCGGAAGCCTATTATGGATATGTGAACAATTGCCACTTTTATGAAAAGCTGAATCTACAGAGAATCCAACAGAATCTTATTTGGAGAGGGGTGCCCACAAAAGTAATTGACGCATCTTTCTTTTTAGATGTTGCAAGAAGCCTAGAAATAGATTATATTGATAGAACAGACTTCGCCAGAGACCTTGGTCATAATGGCAAAGACACCACGAAACGGGCTGCTGAATACGTGGTGGGTAAATTGGTATGAATGTACTGATAAAATCTAGCGCCCGAACAGGTTCCCACATGCTCTATGACATGTTCTGTGCCATGGGGTATGATGGGTACCATACTAGCTGGTTCTTTCGTGATATCGACTCTCAGAACCGTCCTAGGCTAGCTTCTGTGTCTGGAGAGCCTAATGAAGAGTATCTACTACATGGGTTGGATGGAATTGTTGTCCATGACCATACTAACTGGGTACCAAATGACCCCGAGAACTGGTGGATAATTTACACTAAACGTTGTGATGTTATAGCACAGGCATTGAGTCAAGCCTTAGCAGAGCACGTTAAAGAATATTACGTTGATGGTGGTGTTATTGGTTATACTGATAAAGAATATCCACCATTTGAAGTTGACCTGTTTTCAATCCTTGGAAAATGTAAGCACAGAGAGTTATGGGAAAAGAATCTTGATAGAGTCTTTTTGGATAATAACTGGCGTTTTCGGGATGTTCTCACTTTCGAATCTTTGGTGAGCAAAAACCCAATCGATATATGTTTTTATTTAGGATTACCCAGCACAGACCTTCCGAATGATTATACATGGGAAACACAAAAATCTCCCCGCAATACTCGTGACATGATTATAAATTATGATGCGGCGTATGATTTTTGTAAGAGGAATTTATGAACATTCCAGATCATTTAGTTACTAAATGGATGTTCTTTTTAAGAGAGAATCCGAAATATCTCAATCGTTTTACTGAGTGTTTTTGGCCCAGCCAGATGAAGAGTAAAGCTGTTGTTTTGGATTATCTGGAAAAGCTGAAAGTGGTTAATGAACGTATATACATCTTTGGTGGTTGGTATGGAGTCCTTGCTGCGTTGATACAGGAAAGAATGCGGTGTACCACAATATACAATGTTGATATAGACTCAGAAACTGATTTCGTTTTTAAACGATTCATAAAGAATGCTAACATACGACACCATATTAAAGACATGGCTGAGTATGAATACCCCTTCCCCCCAGACATTGTTATCAACACTAGCACTGAACATGTATCGCAAGAGGTTTACGATGCGTGGT
>Ga0213865_10002222_pt1 | contig 12299 bp, 14 predicted proteins | sample PICome_6_FD_160100 | JGI IMG/M metagenome (GOLD analysis project Ga0213865, IMG submission 160100) | Coastal seawater microbial communities near Pivers Island, North Carolina, United States - PICO282 | ecosystem: Environmental > Aquatic > Marine > Coastal | place: USA: North Carolina...
GGACTTGTCACCGGCGCTGAGCGTGTTGCGGAAGCAGGGTTTGTCGATTTCCCCCGCCCCGCTCCTGGGCGCGACCGCCACTTCGCGGATGAGGATGCTGTAGCTGGCTGACGGCTCTTTGCCGCGATAATCTGGCTCGCGGTAGTCGATGCGGAATCCGGCGTTCAGACGCTTGAGGTAACTGTTGATCGCCGTCCCGAGGTCTGCCGTAATAGTGCGGCCGTGGTCGTCCAGCTCTTTGCGAATGCGGCCCTTTTCGGCAGCGATATCCTTCTTTTTCTGCTTCAATCCATTGAGGCGGCTTGCAACGGCGCGGGTTTCGTTCTCGTGCCGCTTCTTCTGCGCCTGAAGGGCTTTCAGTTCGTTTCCAAGTCCGGGAAGAGCGGCGGGGTCGATGGAGTCCTTGAGGGTCCGGACCCTGCCGTTGAACCCATCGATAACAGCGTTCGTGTTGGCAAAGTAAGTCTTGCCTGCATCCCAATCTGCAAGTGCCTGTGCTGTGCGACCTGCTGGGATTGCGGCAGTGAGGTTCGCCTGCTTCTCAGCAAACAGATCAAGCAGCGCTGTGGCCGCCTGCTCCATGCGCTTGATCGCCCCGCCTGCCGGTTCGATATCGGGCGGCGTGAGCTGGCCTGCGTCCTTCCAATACCGAAACTGGTGGCCGTTCTGCTTTTCGGTAATGGCCGCAGCCTGCCGAAAGTCACCGTTCTTGTATCTGGTAAGGGTAGGCGGCTGGCTCCGCCGCCGCTTTCAGCTCCTTCGCCCGGCGCGCCTGCTGGACTTTGAAGTCTTGGGCGACAATCGCCTCGTCGATGTCATCCCGAGACGGCAGGGCGAGGAAGGCATCAAGCTGCATGGCAGGCGGAGCGACTGCGCGCATGAGCGCTTTCAACTCGTTCTCGGTATCCGTGATCGCCTTGTTGTTGTCGCGATTGTCACCGTCCAGCTCGACGATGCGGCGGACACGGCTTACCCCTTCTTCGCCGACGACGAGGCCGTACTGGTTTTTCAGGTGCTCGGCCGAGACGATATCGCCGGAATACACATTGTCATTGATGAAAGAACTGTCATATATGGCGATGCGTGGGCGCGGACCCGTCCATGCGCCATCCTGAAAAACTGCATTTTGCCCAGCAACTTGAAGGATTGCCTTTTGCGGTGCGCTCACATCAAGTGTTGTGCGTCCTGCCAGGATCGCTGGGTTATTTGTGGTAAGGGAGCGGAGAATGTCAGCAACAGTAGATTTGCCCCAACCGTTTTCTCCGAAGATGAGGGTGCATGGCCCAAAGCGGACGCCGTGTAGTGGTTTTGCTTCCTCAAAACGCCCAATGCTCTGTATAAACCTTATTTCCTGAAGCATTGAGCCGCGTCCCTAGATCCCATATTCGCCTTTTAGTGTCAGGAGATCGCTTCTGAACTGATCGTGCATTTGCTTGGTGTAAATACGAGTGATGCGGCCATCGTTCTGTCGCTGGATGATCTTGCGGAGATCATTGGCCCGTGCCTTCCAGGTTAGTCCATCGGTGATAAAGAGTAGGCTGGCGTCATGCCGCTTTGCAGCAATGATGGCATCAAGATCGCCGATGATGTCACTCATCTTGGAACCGGTCGCGCCATAGCCTTTCGACTCGATCAGAATGAAAGGAAGGTCCTTGTTCGGAATGGCGAAATCGCACTTCGCGGGACCAGCCGCGCCCTGAAATGTACAGCGAGGCTCATATGCCGCTCCGAAGACTTCCTTGATGATTTCTTCGGCAAAATCTTCGAGCCCCCTACCCCGTTGTTGGCCCTGGATCGCGCTACCACGGCCTGACCGTAGGCGCTCTTTGAGGATGTCGCTCCAGACGGGTACCGTGTTCACAGTTGTGGTCATGGCGTCGATCAAACCCAAGTCAGCAAGCACATCGAGATAGGTGTCCTGATCGCTTTGGTATCTCTTGATACCAGTGCCTCCAGGTCCCAGCCGATCAGTCAGCTCAACCTCCAACTTGTCCTTTGAAAACCCGAGAAAAAGGCCGACACAAAACTTGGATACTTGGAAGGACGGACCGTCCTTGGCGTCGATTAGAGAAGCGATGTCGTCACGGGTGAACTCAGCTTTCATCGAAACGCCCTGGACCCGCTCCATGATCGCTTCGGCCATGTCGTCCATCCAGTCTGCTTCGAGCGGCGAAAGACTGTCGATGATCTGATCGAAACTCTGGTGAACAACCCGCATTACTGCCCCACGATCAAATATTCTTCGACGGACGCTCGCTTTACCTTGCTATGGGTGCCGAAGTGGTACGTGTGGTTGCGGCGGAAGACCCTCACATCCCGTTTTGATTTCTTCATGATGTCGGCCAGTTGTTCGAGGTCGGGATACCCGTTCGAGCTATAGGACAGCACGATCTTCTGTTTGCTGAACCGCTGAAAAAGGCGCTCGAATGCCTCGGCGGCCTGCTTACGATAGCTGAACGGCGTGAAGCGTTTGGGAATTTTTCGGACCTTGGTCGAATAGTCGATGTCGAGACCCTGCCAGTAGCAAGAGAGCCCTTCCAGAAAGTGATAGCGCTTGATGTAGCAGTTATCGTCAGCGCGCGGAACATAGGGCGGATCCAGATAAACGAGATCGACACCCCGTGTTTCAACCTTGAATACGTCGCTTCGGGCGGCATGGTTGCGCCGGCGATTCGAGAAAACAGCCTCATTGAAGGCTTCGACTTGTTCGAAGAAATGCTCTTCGATGGATAAGCGCAAATCCCGACGCCCGTCATCGTACTTGGACAGATCGCCCGAGATCGTGAACACGCCGCGCGGCTGACGTTTCACGCAGGAGCGCAAAAGCGCCGCCATCGCCAGAGCCTGTTGATGCGGGTTATCAAGCTGCCGAAGGTTCCCCGAAATCCTGTCTAAGAAACGCAGATCTTCTGGAGTGTAGAACACACCAGAGAAGGTCTTTTCTATGAAATCATGCGTATTGGTCGGAGCGGCCAGCAAACACTTCATGGCGGGACCGTCGAGCTGGGCACTGTTGTTCTTGACGAGCGCCTTGCCGATGGTCGCAGACATGTTGAGGAAGTCACTGGCGATCACGCGTCGGTCCATCGCCTTCATGAGATATCCGACTGCATTGCTGCCACTAAACGGATCTAGGGCCGTTTCGAAGTCGAGCGTTTCCAGAGTTTCGTGAATCCAGGGAAGAAGACGGCGCTTGGAGCCCATGTAGCGCAGTTCCGGGAACTGTTCGACTTGCCGAAGCGCAACGGGACGCGCCCGTGTGTCAGGAATGGTCCTAGTCTCTGGCTTAATGATACGAAGTGTCTGCTGTCCCATGGTCACTCTTTTTATTTTTATTATTGTATACAGGTTCTTACGATCTGCAAAGCCGAAGTTTGATAACGCCTTCTCTGGAAAACCCTGTGAGCACGTCCGGTATGCTCAATTCACATGGTTGGATGGCTGGCTCTCGGGACGCATCGTGAAGGCCACGCCCTCTTGCTTGCGCAGATGGCCAACCACGGCAAAGAGGTTGTCGGCACGCGGGTTGCCCTGGCTGCTGAGCATGCGCATGAGGCTCTTCGGGCTTTTGTGAAGCTCGGCCCCGAGCTTCTCGAAGCCGACCGTCGCGTTCACATAGTCGCGCAGCAGGAGCTTGCCGGTTTCGGTATCGTTGCTCAGGAATGCCTCGATGGCCTCCTGGAAGAGCCCACGCCGAAAGGCGGGATCGCGCTCTGCCCGCGCCTGGATCGTTTCCTTGAAATCTCGTGTCAGTGCCATGTCAGTCTCCTTTCTTCTTCCGCGCCTGGTAGTCGTCCCAGAACGCTTTCGCCTGCGCGATGTCCTTGGATTGGCGTTTCTTCGTGCCGCCACACAGCAGGATCACAAGCCTGTCTCCGTCCTGCCCGAAATACACCCTGTAGCCTGGCCCGAAGGGGATACGGCGCTCTGAAACCCCCTGCCCTACCGGCTTTACATCCCCCAGATTGCCGGTTTCGATCCGTGCAAGCGCGGTGCGCACCTTGAGGGCCGCCGCAACATCGAGATCGTCGAACCAGTCCCCGAACGGCGATTTCCCATCTTCGGTGACATAGATAACGAGCTCGATCATAAATCAATGGTAACATATAAGATACCAAATGCGCAAGTTGTTCTTGGCACGCAGGCGGGCGACGTGTGTGCCCGCCGCTCTTAACGCTAATGTTAACGTTAAGGTTAGAGTTAGAGATAACGTTAATGTTGACTTTGGGGATAACTCTGGCATCATTGTTGGCATGTATGTCATCACCTTCGCCAACCCGAAGGGCGGATCGGGCAAAACTACCTCCGCCATGTTGCTGGCCGAACAGATCGCCTTGTCGGGCGGTCGTGTCGCCATTCTCGATCTCGATCCGAACGCCAATATCCTGGCCTGGTCACAAGCACGAACCGAAGAGGGACGCGAGGTTCCCTTCGCCATTCATGCCCGGCCACAGGCCGAAGAGACGGTCGAGCTGATCGACGGACTGTCCGAGAGTACCGATTACCTGATCATCGACCTGGAAGGCTCGAAGGACCAGATCGTGACTTTCGCCCTTTCGCGTACCGATCTTTGCGTCATTCCACTCGACGGCTCGCCGATGGAAGCACGGCAGGCCGCAACCGCCGTGCGCCTCGTGCAGACGACATCGAACATGATCCGTACGCCCATCGACTATACGTTGCTCTTCACCCGCACCAATGCGGCCTTCCAGACGACCGATGAACGCGATGTCCGGCAGGAGATGGAGCTCAACGCCATCCCGACCTTGCCGGTGCGCATCGCCAAGCGTGCGCCCTATACGCGCATCTTCCGCGACGGGGTCTTGCTCGCAGAGCTTCCTAACCTCGTTGAAGCGGAGCATGAGGGGAAGACAGCGTCCGTGAAGGACAAGGCCCTGAAGCAGGTGGCAAGCGCGATCGACAATGCCCGCGACTACGCCCAGGCCGTGATCCATACCCTTACGAAAGAGAGGGCGGCATGAGCAAGTATGGATTTGGCAGTGGTGGCATCGAGCTTCCCAAGACCAGTGCACCAGCCAAGCCTCGCCCGAAGGTGGCCGCAGAGAGCGTCGAGAAGGCCGTGCAGGCAGGCTCAGCGCTCGGCTTTGTCTCTCGGGAACCCTCCACCCGCCTGAAACCCGGCCCCAAGCGTACAGAGCCGCAGGACAAGGTTTCAATCCCTGGTCCGAAGCGTATCGTCGATGAGTTCCGGAATTTCTGCCGGACGCGCAACCTGACGCTCTGGCAGGGGCTCGAATATCTTCTTGAGCGTGAGCAGGGCAGGGGAGGGTGATCGCCCTTATGGACGCCCACGACGCTCAAAGACCTTGCGACAGAAGCCGATAAAGGCCGCATCAGGGTTGCGTGGGGCTTCTGTCATCCAGTCGCGCCATTCCTGTTCCAGCACGTACACGTCCCATCCAGGAGCGGCTTCCCGCGCCTTCAGATAGGTGTCCCCATGAAGGCGGATCGACGCGACAGCAGGGTCCGGTTGCGTCTCGATCACGGCAGGCATGGAGCCGCGATTGAAGAAGATCACATGATCGCCTTCTTCCTCGAAGGTGACGCTGTAGTCCGGCAGATGGTCATGCCGTGCCAGGTCCCGGATCACATGACGGAACCGCTTCAGAGGCATCCGAGCGCCGGTCTTCTTCAGAAGGTTTTCCAGGCCGACCTTGTGCGAGGCTTGCGCCCCGCAAAACTTGCGCGCGATCTCGTAGACGCGCCGTTCAATCGGCTTCCTGAGACGGAAATAATCCCGGTGCAGGGTAAGCACCTTGTTGCGCCGGATGCTGTTGAACACCCACTCTGAAATCTGGATTTCAGCCCAGAGGATGCGACCGTCCGGATCGTTGTTCTTGCGGCGCACATAGGCGTTCTCGACCAGGTGGAAGAGGCCGATCCCTTCCTCTTCCCCGAGCGCGATGGCCGAGTCCTCGCTGTGGGTCGTGATGTTGGTCTTGATCACCGTGCCCATGAGCCGTTCCAGGGCTTCGACGAAGGCTTCATAGTCCTTGCCCCCGGTGCCCCGGTTCACGAAGATCAGGAGCTCACGCGGGCTGAAGCGCAGACGGCGATCAACCGCTTCGCCTTGGTTCAGTTTGTGCATGATCTGGGACACCGCGTAGATCAGGATGTCCTTGTCGTAGATCGTCGCCTGGCCCTTCACGCTCGGCACGACTTCGAGCCAGTGTCCGTTATGCTCGTAACGGCGGACCTCCTTCTCGGGCTTTTTCGAGAGCGCGTAGAAGGGATGCTCCATCGCAGGCATCAAATCCTTCAGCACCGCATCTGCGACATCACAGATGAAGAAGTCCGGTTGCGGGTGACGATCCGGCAAGAGCTTATCGATGGCATTCGGGGTATCAGGAACCATGAACCCATATTCGGGGTATTAGGAACCGACTGTCAAGATTCGGGGTATCAGGAACCACATGACCTGTGGATAACTTTCGCACAAACGCGGAGAACAGGAACCGAGATTCGGGGTATTAGGAACCCAAGTTCGGGGTATTAGGAACCGAGCGTTCCAGATTATAACACAAATTCAGCATGTTAACCGTATTTATCCACAGCGTAACACATTATTTAACACATATTTAACACTAGAGCTCCGAGCAGTTTTCCAGCTTCAGACTCACCAAAGATCAGGCTGGGGCGGATGATGTCAAAGCTTCCAACACCGCTTCGCCTTGTCTGATGCCCTTGAGTGCTTCGAGAACCCGGCACAAGGGGTGGGTGCTCGCCATGCTCGGGCTATGCCCTTGCGCGTGGCTCCGCTCCCGCTCACGCGCCCTTGTACCAGAACCATCGAACCCCTCTTTTCGGGATCAGGCGAAGACGGCTCCGAAGATCAGGCACACCCCCTCATGAGACCTGCTCTTTCCCAAACGGGGGGACATTTGCCTAGAAGGGGATATCCGGATCGTCACGCATGAACGGAAACAACTCTTCAAGCCGCCGATGTGGTCGGTTTTCAGCGGGCGCTTGATCGGTCTGGTCGTGCTCATCTTCCGGCCATTCCCCTGTCCGCAAACCTCTGACCTGGCTTTCTAACCACCGAGCCATATCGAGCGTCTCTGATGCTTCGAAGTTCACGTCCGTGAAATCCCCAGGCTCAAGATCAGGGTTGGCCCAGGCATCGGCTTTCAACACACCGCCCAGGCCCTCCTGGATGTCTCGAAGATACTTTTCCAGCATCAGGAGGAGCCCCCAATGGACACCAACCTTGGAGCCGAGTTCCGGAAAGACCCGACAGCCGTCTTCAAAGACATCGCCGTCCCATCGATCAGGCAGACCACCGCGATCGATCCCGTCATCCGTCATTCCGCCGTCTCCTTCTCGGACCGTCAGCCCTCAGACATAGCATATCGAGGTTCGGCTTGAATCCCGCCGATCGGGCTATGACAGGGCAGAATGTGGAGAGGCTTTCCCGCGTCGAACCAGAACAAGGCCACCGATCGGCATGATCTCCCAGCTCTCATGCGCCATTGTCCTATAAGTCCCTGAAACCCCATGGGGGAATGCATGACACCAGGTCCCACCGGTCAGAGCACCGATAGGGCAGGGGGCGGTCCGGCATGGACGACGACGAAGATAAGGGTCGAAAGAAGAACACCGACCGCGATTTCAAGCCCGAGCACCAGCACCGGAAAGACCACGCGCCCCGCGGTGCATTAGGTCGGCCATCCGCCGGTATGGCTGGGCCAGGTCTTGGGACGCCGTCATCGCGCCAGGAGCGGTATGCCGAGGCTCAAGAGCAGTCAAAGTCTCAGGACGTTGCTAGGGATGACGAGGGGAAGATCCAGTTTCGCAAGAGCGAAGATCGATCCCATGACCTCGAAAAGCCCTACGCGATCGCAACAGGTGATAAGGAGCAAGACAAAGAGCTTGCCAAGGATCACAACGTGATTTCGCGCGAAGATGCAGAGCAGATGATCGGCAAGGAAAAGGTTGCTCAGACCTTCTACGACGAACCATCAAAGAATGCTGATCAGGAGCAGGATAAGGCGATGTCCCGCGAAGAGGCAGAAAAGGCCCGTGCCAAGGAGATCATGGCAAAGTTCAAATCAGACAAGGAAAAAGAGCAGGGCCACGAACGATGACCCTGCTCCCTGCGTTTTACTCAGGATCTTGTACGGTCTGCCCCGTAGACGCGCGGCAGGTCGCCGGCGGTGCGCGGCACCAGCGCGATCCCCTGGGCGAGTGTGACGAAGGCCGGGAAGAAGGTGACCGAGATCGTCACCCATAGCGTGAGCGCGTTGCCCCGGCCGAGGATCAGGATCAGCAGTGGCGTCAGCGCCACGAGCGGCATGGTCTGGGTGACGAGGGCCACCGGCATAAAGGCCTCGACGGCACGGGGAATGAGCTTCGAGCTGATCGCGAGCAGGAAGGCGAAGGTTAGGCCGGCGGCCATGCCGACGAAGGTGATCGGCAAGGTCTGCGCTAGGGCGGCGAGGAGCTTGGCTTGCGCGGTTTCCGCGGTCGGGGCGAAGAACAGGTAGTCCACCACGCCGAGCGGGGACTTGGCGATCATGTCGGGCACGCCGGTGAGCCGGATGAAGGCCCACCACAGCACGAAGGGGAGCGCGAGGCTGCCGATGGCAAGAGCCGCGCGCTTGAGCGGGTGGCCGGGGTCGGGCCTGCCGGTGGGCACGGCGGTGTTGAGCGTGACCGCCCGGGTGGCACCGAGGAAACGGGTGGAGAGGAGCGCAAAGGCGCCGTAGCTTGTCCCCGCGATCAGCGTGGCCACGAGGCCAATGCCCCAGAGCCGGTCGGGCTCGCCCCGGCCGAGCGAGCCGAGCAGGTAGGCGCCGAGGCCCCAGCGGCCGCCACCGCCGAACTCGGCGAGAATGGCGCCGAGCACCGCGTTGGGGGCCGCGATGCGCAGCCCCGCGAGGATCGTCGGCAGCGCGCCGCGAAACTGCACCAGGCGCAACACGTCGCGCTTCGTGCCGCCATAGGCGCGGACCATGTCGGTGGCGCGGCTGTCAGCCTGGCTGAGGCCGATTACCGTCGAGGTCATGGTGACGAAGTAGACTCCGAGGGCGGCGAGCACGATGCGCGGGGCCATGCCGGAGAGGGTCAGCACCAGGATCGGCGCGATAGCGATCGGTGGCAGGGCGAAGATCGCGACGTTGACGCCGCGAAACAGGCGAAGCGCCGTGGTGGAGAGCGCGAAGACAACGCCCGCGCCGATGCCGATGAGGTTGCCGAGGAGGAAGCCGACGGTCGAGGCGTAGAGCGTTGCCCAGATGTGCGAGGGGTAGTCGCCGCGGTCCACCCAGAGGCGGGCCAGGATCTCGGTGAACCCTGGCAGCGCGCCGCCGGCGACGAGGTCGAGCCGGCCGACGACCTCCCACAGCACGAGCAGGACGGCGAGGTTCAGGAGCCCCCGGTGCCTGCTGCGCTCAGCCGCCATGGAGCACCTCGGCGATATGGTCACAGACCTTGTGGAAGGCCGGGTCGGAGAACAGCGGCGGCTGGCGCGGGCGCTCGAAGGGCACGTCGATCACCTCGACGATCCGGCCCGGGTTCGCGTGCATCACAACCACACGGTCGGCGAGGAACACGGCCTCGTCGATACCGTGGGTGACGAGCAGCGCTGTCGAACCGGTCTCGGTCCAAATCCGTTGCAGCTCGACGTTCATTTGCCGACGCAAGATCTGGTCGAGAGCGCCGAAGGGTTCGTCCATGAACAGAACCTGCGGATGGGTCACGAGGGCCCGGGCGATGGCGACACGCTGGCGCATGCCACCGGAAAGCTCACCGGGGAGCGCGTTCTCGAACCCCTTGAGGCCGACGAGCTCGATCATGCTCTGCACCCGCTCGGCGTGTTCGGCTGGCTGCTGTCTCAACACCTCGAGCGGCACCTCAACATTGCGGCGCACCGAGCGCCAGGGCAGCAGGGCCGCGTCCTGGAAGGCGACACCGGTGACGCCGGCGCGCGCGGCGGCGAGCGGGGTATCGCCGGCAATGCGCACCTCGCCCGTGTCGGCCGTCTCGAGCCCCAGCGCGATACGCATCACTGTGGACTTGCCGCAGCCGGACGGGCCGATGATCGCGGTGAAGGAGCCTGCCGGACAGGTGAGGTGGACGTCGCGCAAAGCTTCGACCACCTTGCCCCGCCCGGTGAAGGTCTTGCCGACACCCGCCAGCGTGATCCCATCCGGCGCGCTCACTCAGACCTCCGCGAGGAGTGACGTGTCGAACATGTCGGCGCTTCCGACGATGCCGACTTCGCCCAGGGCGGAGAGGCACTTCTCGATGCCGTCGTCCGACAGGGCGAAGATTCCGTCGGTATGCTCCATCAATGGCTTCTGCGCGGTGTTGAAATAGACCTCGTTGTCGATGGTGCGGCCGGTGCCTTTGAACCAGGTGTCGGCGAATTTCGGCGGCCAGACCGTCGGGTCGGCCAGGTTTTCTTCCCAGGCCTTGCGCGAGGCGCGCAGCCAAGCCACCAGCAGGTCGCGCTTCTCGGCAAGCACTGCGTCGGTCACCACCACGGTGTCGTTGTAGATCGTGTAGCCGAAATCGTAGAGCAGGAACGAGGTCGCCTCGACGCCCTGCTGGCTGATCGTGTAGGGCACGTTGGTGGTGAAATCGAGGCTTGCGTCGATCTCGCCCTTGATCAGCGGCGTCGGGTCGTAGGCGTAGGGTACGATGTTGACGTCCGCCGGATCGATCCCGTTCATCTTGAGCATCGCCTCGACCGAGATCACGTTCACCGGCGGCACCGCGAGGGTCTTGCCGACGAGATCGGCGGGCGAGGTGATCGGGTTCGAGGCCAGCGAGACGATGCCGATCGGGTTCTTCTGGTATTGCGCGCCGATGATCTTGAACGGCGCGCCCTGCTCGACGATCGCCTTGATCGTGGTGTCGGGCGTGGTGAGCGCGAGGTCGGCGCGCCCGGCGATGATGGTGCTTTCGGGGATCACGTCGGGCCCGCCGGACAGGTATTCGAGCGCGAGGCCTTCGTCGGCGTAGTAGCCCTGATCGAGGCCAAGGAAGTAGCCGGCAAACTCGGCGTCGTTGATCCAGGCGGCCTGCATCACGAGCGGGCTGCCTTCGGCTATGGCGCGCATCGGCAGCGCGGCGGCGGCGGTGCCGGCGGCGGCGGTGCCGAGGAAGCGGCGGCGGGAGAGGGAGAAAGTCATTGGATTGTGTCCTTTCGGGTTGGGAGGAGCAGGGAAATCAGGCGAGGCTCTGCAGACGCTGGAGTTCCTGCAGGGGCGGGGTTTCGGCGATCTGCTTCGGATCGAGCAGCGGCCATTTCACGCCACGTGGCCGCTTGGCCCGGCGTTCGACCACATGGGTGCCGCCCGGCGTGAAGATCTTGTCGACGAGAATGTCGGTCTCGGAAGGCTGGAGCTGTTCGGCCACCAGTTGGACGTCATGGACGAGCGCGTGCACCGGCGTGTCTTCGCTCACCAGCCCGAGGTCGGTGAACATGCCCCATTCGAGGTCGAAGAACCCATGCCCCTTGCCGAAGCGCACCCCGTTCATAGACACCGCCGAGGCGCCGGTCATCAGGTAATCGAACCGCCCGTGCCTGGCGATTTCCTCGAGCGTGATCGGCTCACCGAAATGCTCCATCCCGTCGAGCCAGGCGGCGTATTCGGCAGCCCCTTCGGGCACCTTGGCCGGGTCGAGGAAGAGAAACCCGCGATAGATGCCGTAGGTCGACATCACAAAGGGCTTGCCCGCCTCAATCATCCGGCGGCGCAGGTCGATCAGGCAGTTGTCCGGGGTGATGAAGGCAAAGCGTGAACCCTGCCAGGCCGGGTCTGCAACCGCCGGGTCGGTGGCGGCATCCGAGCCCACGAAATCGGGAATGAACTCTGCGAAGTTCATGTGAAAGCGGGTGTCGGGCCGGGCCACGTCATGCAGCTTGGTCCAGATCTTTTCGCGGATTACCTTCGAGTTTGTCATCTTGCGGCCCGGTTGGTTTCAATGTTTCATAATTCTGAAACGGCCGTTTCATAGGTCAAGAGGAATTCGCCGAATGGCATCGAGATTGATCCTCCGAATTCAGGAGCGTCAGGGCCGGCTGACGTCGAGCGAGAAGAAGATTGCGCATGTCCTGCTGGAAAATCAGGGGCTTGTGGAAACGCACACGGCAACGGAGCTGGCAAATCTCGCTGGCGTGTCGAAAGCGACCACTGCCCGTTTTTTCCGCAATCTCGGCTACAGCGACTTCGAAGAAGTCAGGTTGCAGGCGCGAGAGGAGCGCAACCGGCGTGAACCTTACGGCCGAATCGAGGCGCGTGCCGAACCGGCGTCGCTCGGGCGGACCCTGC
>Ga0213865_10002223_pt1 | contig 12298 bp, 11 predicted proteins | sample PICome_6_FD_160100 | JGI IMG/M metagenome (GOLD analysis project Ga0213865, IMG submission 160100) | Coastal seawater microbial communities near Pivers Island, North Carolina, United States - PICO282 | ecosystem: Environmental > Aquatic > Marine > Coastal | place: USA: North Carolina...
GTGATGGGGCTGTTCTTCGGCTGGCAGACGGGCGAAGAGTACAGTGCGACCTATGAAGGGTGAGTGGTGTCGTGAAGCGCCAAGACAAGGCCGACATCATCGCCGGGCAGTTGGAGGAACTTTACCCGGTCATCCCGATTCCACTGGACCACACCAATGCGTTCGAGTTGCTGGTCGCCGTCCTGATGAGTGCCCAAACGACCGACCTGAAGGTCAACGAGGTGACCCCTGCCCTGTTTGCCAAGGCCAGTTCTGCTGCCGCCATGGCAAAACTCGACGTCGAGACCATCCTGGCCGACATCCGACAGGTCGGCCTTGCACCCACGAAAGCGAAGAACATCAAGCGACTCTCAGAAATGCTGGTGGAACGCCACGGTGGTGAAGTTCCCGCTTCGTTTGCGGCCCTTGAAGCGCTCCCGGGCGTGGGCCACAAAACGGCCTCCGTGGTCATGGCCCAGGCCTTTGACGTCCCGGCGTTTCCTGTTGACACGCACATCCACCGTCTCGCAGCCCGCTGGGGCCTGTCCAACGGCACCACGGTGGAGAAGACCGAAAAGGACCTCAAGGCGGTCTTTCCTCGGGAGAAATGGAACGACCTTCACTTGCAAATCATCTTCTTTGGACGGGAATATTGCCCGGCTCGCTTTCACGATTTGACGACCTGCCCCATCTGTTCGTGGGCAGCGACCAAGAAGCGCATCCGAGAAGAAATGAAGCGCTGAGGCTCAGAAGAGCGAGAATTCACGCCCAACAATGCTGGTCACCATGACCACGCCAGCCAGCATCATTGTGATGCGAACCGCGACGTGCTGGTCAGCATCTTGCTGTGATTCGCGGAAAAAGGCGTAGCCGAGTAGAACGATGGCACTGGTCTGAAGAATGACGGAAACCGCACCAAAGAGGGCCACTTGGCCCTCATAGCTGTCCACATCGTCGAGGTATTGTTGGGCCTCTTTTTCATCGAGAAGGTCGTAATCAGCAGCGTTTGGCAGGGACGAATCCAACGGGAACTGAGCGAAAGTGGCCGAGATCACGAGCATGATCATGCCGATCATCAGCCACTTCTGGAAGGTGTACATGCTCCCTTTGGCCATGGCAGCGGCCGGGGGCTGATAGGGTGATGCGGCAGCTGGAGGGGGTGGGAGAGGGGCTTGCATGAACAAAACTGGGTGAACGGGAGTATGAATGTTACCGACCATTAGACGCTGAATATGCTGCTTGCCTGATCGAGGATAATGGCGGTGAACAACGAGGCGAGGCCGGCGACCCAGGTGAGTTGAATCATCTGGCCCACTGCGCTTGTTCGCGTTCCACCCCGCAGCCTTGTGGCGATGGAGGATACGGAGATCACCTGCATTAAAATCAGCAGGGAAATGATGATTTTGAACATTCGAATGTTGTCCTCCACCGAAGACGCATCTTCCATCACCGGGAGGGCGATGCCTCCTGCAAACTCCGTGAGCATGCTCACATCCGTGTCGACCAGACCGCTGGCCACACCCGCAATGGCTTCCCCCAGTTGGAGAACAATGGCGGTAGTGACGTTGAGGGAGGCCACGCTGGAAATCAATAGGCCAAGAGCTACACCCCACATCGTGTTGGCCGATAGGGCACGACGGTTGCGCAGCGAAAGCAAGTTTCCGACGCTCCTTGAGACCATTTCAGCGGTCTCAGCCGGTTGGCCAGAGGATTGCGAACCCTCGATGTAGATACGGGTGTAACGAGAAATGACCGCCGAGTTGGTGTCGGCGGTGAAGTAATCCCAAGCACGGTCGGAGTCGATGCGGGTCGAGAGGCGCTTTTCCAATCGGTCGATGGAATTGTCAAGCATGCCGAAATCAATACCCCGGAGGGCCTTGATGGTCGCAGAGGGTTCGGCTGAACGCGCCTGGGCCGTTCCACCGAGTGCACGAATGAAGTCAGGATAGGTGTCATCACGACGTTGAATCTGATTTTCTTCACGACGAACCATGAACGCAGGAATGAGCAGGGGAGAAAAGGGTAGCGCAATGAACAGCAAACCGTACTTGTCCCATTCCGAAGTGATGATGTCCCATGTCCAAATCAATGTCAGGGTGGACAACACGACCAAACCCGCAGAGATGGCCCCTGAGAGCAGGAGCGAGCGACGAAAGTTGATGCGGAACGGCGTGTCCATCTCGTCTCTTGCAAAGGTTGCGTCCTTCGGAATCGTGGCACGGAAGGCGAACACGCCGGCAATTTGAATGAAGATGAACATCAGAGAGGCGAGCAAAAGAAAACGAAGGCGGCTGGCCACCTCGATGGGTGTATCGTTGGCCCCACCCACTTCAAACAGCACAAGGTGGATGCCAGCAATGACCAAACCAAACAGGCCTGCCGTGTTGAGCGAGACGTAAATTTCCTTGAGGGTGTCAACCGATTCGAGCCGCGTGTCGTAGAGTGTGTTGTACTGCTCGGCGACGGTTTCTTGCTCCGAACGCATGAACTCGTCGATGGGCTGACCAGCCTCAATGGAGAACGCCATGCGGTCAAGGAAATCAGACCATAACGGGCTGGGGCTCTGTTGGGCCACAATGCGGGCTGCTTCGGGCAAGGAGGTGTGCCACTTGTCAACCAGCGTCTCAATTCGTTTGACTTCGGAGGCCAATTCGCCGTAATCTCGCATTTGTTTGAGAATGTCAAAAATGGACTGCGCACCCACTTCACCAATTGAAAGGATGCCCATACGCGTGATGAACATGTGCATTTCTTCCTCGATGAGGTTGGCGGACCGCTGTACATCCAGAATAGGAAAGAAAATAGCAGCAACAGCGGCCATGGCCGTCAGGAGGATGACGAACAAGAAACCGGTGAACCCAGCGAACAGCGCCCCTTCAGCCAAGCCACCGGTCAACACCACAATCGCGATGGCGAGGAAAAAGGTCACCCCAACAACGGGGGCAACATACAGGCTGAGAAAGCGAGAAACCGGCATCTCCAGACGGCGAAGGGCAATTTGCCAAATTGGCATGCGCTCCATGTCTCATCATCCTCAGCTGTGATTGACGCCGACCCAGGTGTCGATGGCTCGGCTAAAGTGGTCCCAACCGTTGGTGTAGTAAAGGCCGAGAAGGTCGAAGACATCGTCGTAGTGGGTCAAGTCGCGGTCGGCCATGCGCTGGATGGCTTCGGCTCGACGAAGCATTTCATCGTAGATGTCTCGCTTGTTGGCAAAACCTGCCATGGCGGCAATCTTGTTTTCGAGCAAGTGAGACTGGAACATACCACGGAAGTAGTGCTTGTCCTTGACCGGGTCCCATTCGAACATGCCACGGGTTAGGACACCGTCGCTGTGCTTGTTGTAGCCAATGACTTCATCGATACCGGTGATCCGTCGAGCGATACCACCGCCGGGTGCTTCCACAACTTCTTGGAAAATGGCGAAATTCAAGTTGTCAAAGAACCGAATGGGGACGTTGATCGGGTCGCCCGTGAAACGTTGAATCATCTTGACGATAGACGAGGCGTGGAAGGTGGCGATGACCGGGTGGCCCGTTTGCATGGCTTGGAAGGCCGTGGCACCCTCAACACCACGGATTTCACCGATGATGATGTAGCGGGGACGGCTACGCAGGGCCGCTTTAAGCAGGTCAAACATCTCCACGCGTGAGTCCTCGTTCTTTGCGTCGCGAGTGACGAGGCGCTGCCAAATCTTGTGGCGAACCTTGACTTCAGGGGTGTCTTCGGCCGAGTAGATTTTCACGTTGTGGTCGATGAACGGTAGAATGGCGTTCAGGGTCGTGGTCTTCCCCGATGCGGTTTCACCGGACACCAGGACGGACATGCCGTATTCGAGACAAATCCAGATGTAGGCCGCTTGTTGCGCCGACATGGTGCCCCATTTGATGAGTTGAATGACCGAAATGGTCTCTTCGGCGAATTTACGAATGGTGAACGAGGGTCCGAGCATGGAGACGTCGTCGGAGAAAATGATGTTGATACGGGACCCGTCAAGCAGCACACCGTCGATGATCGGCTTGTTATCCGACACAGGCCGGCCGATACGTTCGGACATGGCACGGAGATAACGAGAGAGCAATTCCCGCTCACGGAACCGGATGTTGGAGGTGACCATGCCGAACACCTTGTGGTCCATGTGGATGTGTTTGAGGCCAACCGAGTGAATATCTTCCAACATCTCATCGGAAAGCAGAGGTTCGAGCGGACCGTTTCGAATCAAGTCACGAATCACAACATAATTGAGGCGTTCTCGTTGGGCCTGAGTGACGGTGAGACGTTTGTCATCCATCCCAACGAGTTCCCACATGCGTCCTTGGCGGCGCACCAAATTGCGTGCCTCGCTGTCGAGGATGGTGTAACGCTCGATCATTTGCTGGAGGATGTTCTCAAACTCGTTGTCTGTGGTAAATGACGGGGCCGATGGTGCTTCTTGCAGTAAGGTCTCGACCAGTTCACGTCGAATGTTTTCTTCTTCTTCTGTCAGTTGGGGCTCCAATCCAAACCACAGAACGGACCCACCACCTTCGTCGTCGGCAGGTGGTTCATAGATATGGACGAAAATCGGTTCACTGGTCACGTAGATGAGGTTGAGTGGGCGTTGTTTCTTGGCGTCGCGGTCAAGTGGGCCATAGTAGATTGGACGAGAGCCGTATCGCATCTCGAAATCCCGAACCCACTCCGCAACGTGCGGGTAGGCCGCCATGACGCCGTTGAGGTCGCCTTTCGCAAATCGTGGTTCGTCCGCCATGATACCGCCTCGTCAGCTCACCGCCGTGATGTCAACGATGAAGCCCATGCCGGGCTCAACACGCCAACCAATGGACGTTTGAATCGGTCCTGCGGCTCGTAGGAACCGGGTGATGATGATGTTCCGCTTGATTTCGCCGCCAATCATGGCGTTATCCAAATCAAGGACCACTTCAGCTGATGCTCGAAGGGTGTGAAGCAGTGTTTCATCCATCTCCTCAGGGTCAGCGCATAGCATGAACGAGCGACCGTCGGAGGCGGTTTTTCGGAGTTGTTGAATCAATGCAAAATGGTCGGCCTTCGTGCCGTCCTCGGGCATCAACGAACTGGCTGAATCCAAGACGATGACGTCGGCTGCAGGGATAGCTGGACTGCTCAATACCTCCTGAAGGCTGACGTCTTGACGTGAGTCCGCAATGGTACCGTACCTGCTCAAAACCATCACCTGGCCCTTGCGCATCGCTTCGGTCATGCCGTATCCAATGCTCTCCATCTGTTCCACCCAACCGCGGGTGGTCAATTCTGTCGTAATGACCAAGACCTTGACGCCGTTGTGAACCATGCCGTGAATGAGACGCTGGGCGATGAGAGATTTCCCCGCACCGACCTTGCCCTGAAGTAAGTACAATGAACGGTTTGGCAAACGTAGACCCATGGAATCCGCAAGCGAATCCGTTTCCACCTCAAAGGGGAAACCGTCCTCAACCGGCTTGTGAGCCGTGATAAACGGGTTGTCATCAAACGACATTCAACCTCACCTCTGCATTGGTGGTGACGGTATGAAGGATGCCATTAACAGGCTCAGATGTGCCAACAAAGAACACAGAGATATCGTCACCATCGCTGTAATTCCAATTCGTGTTTGTCAAGACGACTTCCGTCAAGTACCCAGGAAGCCAATCTGTCCCGGTGGGAAGAATGGTGCCTGAAACCGAGGTGGGCGCTTCACCGTCAACCAAGAACTCGTAGTTCGTTGTGTTTAATTCATGCTCGCCAGTGTTGACGAGGAAAAGGGTGATTTCGCCTGCTGAAGCATCGTAGGTAACCATTGCATGATCGCCACTGATGGCGACACTGATTTCGTCCTTGTCGGATTGTGACCGCTCGTTGAGTGCCGCAACCCGGACCATATCGCTCCATTCGGCAATCAAAATGACGCTGGCGCCTCCAGAAATCAAAAGCCCAGTTACGAGCATAATCATCGAAGAAGCACCTCCATCCGCCATATCATCACCACAATGCGTGCCCGACGATGGTGGAACCCACCGCAAGGGCCAATCGTTGATCGCCCGGTAATCCGGTGTCAAACCACCGAAGATTGAGCGTTTCTCCTGAGAACCAAAGTTCAGAATTGATTTGCGAAGTATACGCAGAAGAGAATTGCGTAGCGTTGCGACCGTCAAGGTACAACCACATGTCGTCGTGGTCGATGGTTGTTGAGCCTGTATTCGTCATGTTTGCATATACCACACTGCCGGTGACTGCTGTGAAACTCGCCGTCGCTGACGGTGTTCCGCCACCGTTCACAACCAGGGTTGGAACCGAAGAATAATTGCCGTGGCTGGTGATGACCACGGAAGTAATGTTTCCATTCCCGTTGACTGTGTACGTTGCCGAAAAACCGCCAGCACCGCCAGAGGCTTCGATTGTTCCGCCGCTGCTGTATCCTGAACCACCGTCGTTGATGGTGACATCCACGATGGCACCCGTGTAGATGATTGCATCGTCAATGGTGAAGGTTGGTGCTGGTTCATTTGCTGCATCATCGATTCGGTCTATACCAGAATCAACCTGCAGAGAAATAGCCTGATAGGCCATGGAAAACACCACAAGCATCGAAATGCCGATGATCAATCCGCCAACACCAACCGATGCACCCATGTCACTCTTCACCTCGGAGCATGTGAAGTTGACGCCACGAGGAGACCAATGCAGAGAACACCAACAATTGTCGGTGAGGCAAATGGTCTTCCAAAGCGGTTTCAGGGTCGCCAGGTTCAGCAAGTTGCACAATAGCAAGCACTGAGTCGCCTTCTTCTTGCGTCAGCATACCTGACTCCATGGCTTTCTGGGTGAAACTCACCGCAGCCATACCGGACATGTGGTCGAGCAACAGTGCAGCCACGGTTGGGGCACCTGTGCTTGACTGTCCGTTTCCAGAGCCGCTTGAGCGCGGAGCGACCAAGAAAGGGTTCGCTGCCAAGGCTTGTGCCTCGTAGAGTTCCACGAGTCGCCCTTGGTCGTCTTCCATCATGCGAGCAGCACCACCGACTTCGACCACTTCACCACTGGCTGTGATGATGCGGTCTCCGGTGGACCCTTCTTCGCTTCCTTCTTCGTCATCTTCGTATTCGCCTTCGCCTTCGTCTGCAGACGGTTCGCTAACTGCTACACCTTCGTCAAGTCGGTGTTCAACCATGCGAAGGACATCCTCAACCATGTCAAGACGGCTGCTGATGAGCCGTTCAAGACCAGAGGTGTCCACCGTTGCAGAGACTGCAGGAGCCGGAGCTGCTGCAGGTGCGAGCGTGGCGGCCACGTTCGGTACGCTTTGCTGACTGTTAATCCGAGCTCGGGTCGGTCCTGGTGAAATCGTCCACGCATCCTCTTCAGAGAGCATCCCCTGTTCGGGAAAAGGCACCTGTTCAATGGCCACGTTGGCCAAAATCTTCAGGCGCTCTTCACTCAATGCTTGGTCTGCGGTTTTGCTTCCACCAGAATTCCCACTAAATGGCCATGCCATTGATATTCCTCCATATTGAAACGAGAAAACTCGTTTCAAACATCAGATCAATGGAGTGCCTGGGTCAACCTGAGCAGGGATGTTCAGCGTCTCGAAGGACGTGCCACCGCCACCAGCATGGATGTACAGTTGTACACCCGTGTTGAGGTTGTTTGCAGCGTTCGGTGCACAACCTGCGCCAGGGATGGTAATCATCACGGGCATGCTGGGCAGAATGGTTGCAATGTCGGCGTTGGTCTGGTCCATTTCGTCAACGACTGGGTCAGAGCCTTCGATGGGTGTTGCACTGTTCTCACAGATGATTTGGTAGAAGATTTGGTCGGTGGCGAGCGGTTCGCTACCAGGGGCCAAGCGAGCATAGATTTCGTAATCCGTTGCTGCAGTGGTTCCGGCAACGACCGTGTTGACCATGATCTTACCGTTCATGGATTGTGAGGTGTCATCACCCGTTGACTGGGCGTTCTGTTGGAGTTTTTCTGCGGTCTGAATGATGACGGCAGCAGCGACAGCAGCGACGAGAATCAGTGCAATGAACACGATCATGGCGCCAATACCGATGGCTGCGAATTTGTCATCTTCCATGGAGGAGTGTTGGTTGTTGGTCTTCAAACGACCACCTCACCGGGATCGGTGCTACCGCCGTATTTGAAGATCTCGTACGTGAATCCGCCGCCGCCGGCTTGGATCACGAAGGTGTCGTTGGTGTTGACCTGTGGAGCACAGTCGCCCGTAGGCGTCAGCGTCACAGTGTAGGTTATTGCAGGGTTGAGCGTGGTAGCTGTACCAGCGGTTCCGAGTGCCGAAGCAGCCGTGTCAGTGATACCAGCGGCCGTTCCGAAGTTTCCGGACTGGGTATCTGCACCCGTTCGAGCCCCGGTCTCCAGGCAGATGAGGTTGTACTCAACATCGTTGGGATCGATGGGGTCAGACCCTGGTGCCAGTTCGAAGGTGATGTACAGGTCATCTGCAGCAGCACCAGCGGTTGGGGCGTTCACCAAAACGACCGAGGTGATGAAGATCTTTCCGGCCATCATGTCCGTCGTATCTTCACCCGTGCTCTGGGCGTTTTGTTGCAATTTTTCTGCTGTCTGAATAATGACAGCAGAAGCCACCGCAGCCACAAGGATCAGCGCAATGAACACAATCATTGCACCGATACCGATGGCCCCGAGGTCATCGCGGTTTTCGTTCTTCATTTCGTTTTTCATGTTTTTCACCATTTTTTGTTTTTCCCCCGCCTCTGCGGGTGGAACGGGATGCGGTCAAAGAGCACCTCCTTGACCGAGGTTGATGCGAAGCGGCATGCGGAGCACGGCCACCTCGTCGGGAGCAAGATTGCGGATGAAAGGGACCTCTTCAGCGGAGAAACCTGGAGGAATCCAAGGCGTGAGCAGGACTTCAGAGAGCGGTTCCATGGACCGGTTCTGGACGCGCATCGTGACCGTGATTTCGCCCGAGCGCATTTCGTAGGCGGTGGCCACGGACAATTTCCGAGTCAGTGGAATGTCTTCTGATGACAGACGATAGTCGGGCTGAATGTCAAACCGGAGCGGAATGTTGCCACCCGGGGCGATGATGGGGAGGTCAACGTTGGGGGGGTTGGCCGTCCAGCCTTCGGGTACAGGTGGTTTCAACCGGAGCATGGGCATGGGGATGGGGCCGTCGTTGATGATGCGAACCAGCAGCACGCCGGATTCGCCGCCGGCTGGCCAGCGGGTGTCCACACCCATCCAAAAGTGGCGGAACAAGAACGGGTTGAGCGTCGAGGTGTTGCCGCCGATCATGTCTTCGAGTAAATCCTCAACCTCTTCGGTGGAGGCACGAATGTCGCCAAGTTCAGCCGCTGCCGTGGCTTCGCGAAGTTTGTAGAGGATGCGCTCGGCCTCCTCGAGGGAAATGTGCTTGTGCACCAGCAGGCGGTGAAGCATGGCGATGCTTCGGCGGAGATGCAGGACGTCCTCTTCCAGCTCCTCCAGGGTTTTCTCGGCTCGACGGAGGGATTTCTTCGCTTTGCTGAGTTGATGAAGGCTGAGATGAACCTTAACCTCACCAATGTCCATTTCAGTCTCAGCCAGCGACGGGTTTTCTCGCTTGGCGGCCTGTCGAGCGATGCGCTCGAGGGTTTGGGAGGCTTCACGGATGCCTTGCTCTCGCTCAGCACGCTCTTGCGCCATCACGTCGTTTGGAACACCGTCCTCAGACATCACCTTCCACCTCCTCTTCTGTTTCAAACTCCAAGTCGGTAGCAGGCTCTTTCTCGACATCGCCGGCACCGGTAGCGGTGGAACCTACGGTAGCGGCCACGGGAGTCCGTTCGCCAAGAATGGCAGAGAAGTCGAGGCCGTCGTCGGCCAAATCGTTGAGCAACCGGGCTGGGTCACTCAAATCTCGCTCGATGCGGATGGACTTGATCTCAGCGTCCGTCATCCGGCCGTAGAGGTTGCCATACATCTTGTCCGAGCGCTTGAGCAGGTACCAAACACCGGCCATGATGATGAAGAAGTAGGCCGCCATGACGACGAGGTTATCGCTGTCCGTGGAGAGTTGGGGCGGTAGACCAAGGACGATAGCAAGCATTCCGAGAACCGGGATGGACAGGATGATGGTCAACTGGCGTCGACTGTCCTTGAGGGCCTCGAAGTGGTCGGAATACACCGTTGAGATGCCCTTTCGGGCACGCTGATAGTCCTCGTGAATGAGTCTAAATTCATCGCTGCTCTTCCACGTCATGCGCCAAATCCACAGGGCACTCAGGGCGAGGATAGCAGGGCCATAATACGGGACGCTAAACAGGTGGAAAGCAAAACCAAAGGCGAGAACACCGGCATAGACACCACCGAGTTGCCACTTCTCGGACTGGCTGGAGAGACGGACAAACACGAAGGAGAGTAACGCAGCCACCACACACGCTACGAAGGCGATGGACAGGTCTGGTGACCATGATTGAACGGTCTCTTCGCCGAGTTCCACACCTTGGGAACGGTCGTTGGTTTCGTCGTTGCCGTCGCCGACGTAAAGGAAAGAAAGGGTGGCGTCGCACTGGACGGTTCGTTCAACTTCCCACCAATCGATGGTGACTGGGCGCACATTCCACGTGAAGGTGTGCTCAGCGTTGGCCGCCATGATGGGCACCATGTCCGGAACACTCAGCACGTCGACGGCCCCGTTGCAGTCCAGCATGGCCGAAACGCCGAGGGCTTGAGCCGTTCCATCGTTGCGGACAGTGACCTGATACTGCGTTTCTTGACCTTCGTAGAAGGCTTCGGGATCAATGGGACCCTGGGCGTGGATGGCCGGGTCTGCAAAGACGGCCAACTTGTAGGTGAAGACATCCTCCTCGTAGATGGTATACCCGCTGTTTTCGTCAGGGTGGTAAAGGCGGAAAGTGAGGTCCCATCCGTCGCCGGGGAGAATATTGGGCGGATTGGGAGCATCGACGATGAGTTCAATCGGAGCGCTGGTAACCCACGGCTGTCGGCTGGGCAGGGTGATTCGTGATTCAGGGCCCAGCGAGGTTGAGCCACAGAACGCCGACATGTTGAGTGGGTAGTCCGTGTCATCAACTCGAACAGCAAAGGTCCAGCCGTAGAGGGATGCGTTTTGGCCGAGGTCGTCGACATCGAGGAGGCGTTCGGCTCGGCACAGTTCAAGTTCGTAGGCGACGGCGCTCTCTGGCCCCGTCGGGATGTGGGAGTACACGATGGAGAAACTCTGCGCACCGTTATCGTTTGGTGGCGTGACCGAGGTATCACCGAGTTCGAAGAAGCGATTCATTCGAAGATCGGTGTAGTACTCTGCACTGCCTTGAACCGCCGCCTCGGTGGGGTCAAGGGTGAGGACCAAGTTGGCGGCCAGTGTCAACGCCGGTTGAACCGCCACGCTGCTAATACCAAAGGAAAAGGGAACGGTTTCGCCACGGGGCAGGAACAGGCGCGAAGGTGCGGTTGGTGAGACTTCCCAATCCAAACTTGCCTGGGTCAGACCGCCTTGCAGAAGCGTGTAGGTGACGTTGACCTCAACATCCTTGTTTCCAGTGTTGGTGATTTTCACATCCCATGTTCGGCTGATGCCTCGGTGGTAATCCATCGTCGTTGGCCAGTCTTCAACTTCCACGAGGAACAGCGGTGCCACCACGAAGCGGAAGGTGTGCACCTTGAGCTCCTCTCCAGTTGAGGCGTTCAGGACACGGATGGTGACTGGATAGAGCGCACCATTGACCATGCTGTCGTCGTCGGTTAATGCGGGAACGTCGACATCAAACGAGCCTGCATGGGTGGCGTCAACACCAAGGTTCAGCGGGAACGAGGCGGGGGTCACGCTCCAGTTGCCGGCCACCGAGGTTTCCACAATAACATCCTCAACGAGGTTGCCGTTGTTGATCACTGAGAAATCAACGGTTTGGGTTTCGCCTGGAACAACACCGATTTCTTCGAGGGTGCTAACCACAAGACCGTGTTCTTCACTGATGTTGCCGAGAATGTTCGCTGAGAGGTTCAGGCCAGATTCGACGTTTGATACCCAAACAGTGGCGTAGTAATTGGCAGCAGCCAGTGCATCAGTGGATGGCGTAAGTCGTACCCGGACGGTGGATTCGTAGCCAGCACCGATTTGGACAACGGTGGGCGTTTCAAGCACGAAATCGATTTCACCGGCATTGGAGGTGTCAAGGTAGACGCCGAAGGTGGCGGGTGTGTTGCCGTCATTGCTGATAATGACGCTGGTCGTGATGGTCTCGCCGATGGAGAGGTTGACGGTTTGGCTGGTCGGTGAGAGGGAGGCGTTCACCTTCTCGCCGACTCGAACGGGGACCTCAAAGGACGCGATGTA
>Ga0213865_10002224_pt1 | contig 12292 bp, 10 predicted proteins | sample PICome_6_FD_160100 | JGI IMG/M metagenome (GOLD analysis project Ga0213865, IMG submission 160100) | Coastal seawater microbial communities near Pivers Island, North Carolina, United States - PICO282 | ecosystem: Environmental > Aquatic > Marine > Coastal | place: USA: North Carolina...
CCTGCCGTTTATTGAGAAACGTGAAGGCTATGCAGTTTCTATTGGGTTAATTAATCGCGCGGGTGAGCCGCTATTGGGTGTGGTGTTGGATGTGCATCAGCAAAAAATATATGCGGCCGCGCAAGGTTGTGAATTGCAGCTGCTTGGTGACGAGCCTTCAGCGTATCAAGAGCCTTCAGCGGACAAAGAGCCTTTAGCGTATCAACAGCACTCAGCTTATAAAGAGCCCAGGGTTTATGAAAAGCTCGGCGCGGACGCAGCCAACGACAATAAAAATCAAGACCAACAGATCCGTTGTTATCTGGATGCCAGTTACCAGCACGACAATCGTTACCCGGCTTTATTAACGCAGCTGCATGAGTATGCCCTGGCCAATGGCTTTGCGGGGGTTGTGCCGCTGGTGGGGCTGGGGGCTGCATTGAATGCTTGCCGGGTGCTTGATGATAAACCCTCTTTGTATATTAAATTACCCAAAGAGAAGGGCGGCAGTCTTTGGGATTACGCCGCCAGTGCCGCTATATTTACTCAGCTTGGTTTGCCGGTTAGCAATATTTTTGGCGCACCTCTGGATTTAAATCGAAAGGATTCAACTTACCTCAATCATCAAGGTGTGTTGTACGCCTCCGATGCCGCCTTGGCTGCCTATATAGTAGCTGCGCTAACCTGATTAGGTCAGATAGGCCAGCGCAGGGCACATTTATGCTGTCATGGGGTTCGTAGTATTGTGAAGCAGGTCATGGCTTCGCCTTACATTCGTCACGCTAGATCATCCAACACGCTATACTTTTTAGTTAATAGCGTTAATTAATGGCTAAGGGTGTCAACCAAAATAAAACTGGTACGTTAATACAGTAGAAGTGGTGTTGTAGGCACCAATTCCTTCGAGCCAAGCACAACTAACCAATAAATTGATAATACTCAACTTAGCAAGGACATCTTGCACAGGAGTAGTGTGATGTTAACGAAATTTTTAAAGCCACTGTTTAGCACAGGGGTTGGCACCGCCTTGCTAACTACTTTTACTGCCATGATGCTAAGCGCCAATGCACAATCACAGTGGGACTACACCAATGTGTCTTACGGCCCTGAAACGCGGCAGTGGATGAATATTGCCGTACCTGTAGCCGCCGAGCCCTCGGGTATTTTCTTTTGGGCGCACGCCAATGGCGGCAACCCCAATAGTTTGACGCCAGAAGAAGCCAACGCGATGATCGATAATGGCTATGCGGTGGTGAGTTGGGGCTCGGTCGGGCAGCTTACCAGCCTAACTGAAATTGAAACCGGTTGGGCCGATGCGCAGGTGGTTTTCGATTATGTTCGCGCCAATGCCGCAACGTGGAACATGGACCCCAACAACATCATTATTGGCGGCCGCTCGCGTGGTTCCATTGTGAGCTGGAAGCTGGCACAAAGTGCGCACCCTGCCATTGTGGGCATCTATATGTATAACGCGCTGCCTCAGGGCGTGTGGGTTGATCTTGAGGTTTGGGACCCAGCCGCTGAGGTTACGGCTGAGGCTCCGCTGACGTATTTAGTTTATGGGCCGGAGTGGGGTTCGTCCGATGGTCATGCCCCCGACAACGTCGCGCCGGTTGAAGCTAAGTATACGGAGTTGGGTATTGAGGATCGTTACACCCTCTATCAAGACATGTGGGGTGACTTTCAAGATAGTAGTGGCAACTGGACAAATACGTATTCCACCTCACACTATTTGCCAGAGATGATTGCATTACTAGAAACCGGCGAGCCGCCTACTAACGGTTATAACATGTTGCTGATGGGGAATAGTTTTTTTGGTCCCTATGCCCGGGCCATAGGCGATCTCGCCATTGGTGCCGGTTATACCGGCCATACAGACACCGTGGTGACTCGAGGAGGTGACAATGGTTGGCCTATTTCTTTTTGGAATGACGATGGCGCTGGTGAGATTGGCGATGAGCACCGATTAATTAAAGCAACGTTGGATGCCGGTGGTGTAGATATTTTGGGTATGGTTCCCACCAACCCGGCGGGAATAGTGAACCCCACCGATGGTTACAGTGAATGGATTAACTACGCATTACAAAACAACCCCAATATTAAGGTGTTTATATCGCTGTCGGGGCCAGACTTCCCCAGTGTTTGGCAGCAAACGGCTGAAGCGGCTGGATTCAATAGCATGCAAGCCGCGTGGGAGGCCTATATGTATGGAGGGGTTCATCAAACCTTGCTGGAATTATTGCGCGACGAATTCCCGTCCACCACTTTCTTTACGATTCCTACGGGGCAGGCAACGCTGACGTTAAGGCAAATGTACGATGACGATGAGTTGTTAGACGAGGTGGCCTTTGAGGGCCCTCAAGCAAGCTCGCTTTTTACTGACACCAAAGGACATCAAGGTGACATCATTAGAACCACCGGTTCGCTCGTCTGGTTGAACGCATTGTACGGTGTTGACTTGCCCACGTATTCCTATGACATCGGTTTCAACACCGATTTAAAAGGCATCGCGCAAACCATTATGGATGAGCATTTTGGTAAAGGGCTTTCTCATCATACGGTGCCAGCTATAGGCGGTATAGGGTTGTTAGTTCTGGGTGTTTTGATGGTGGGTTTGGGTGCGGCTCGATTGAAAAAATAGTTTTTCAAAATTGATCTGCGTCGTCATCATGAAATAAAAATAATGATGGCAAGAAGAATAATGATGGCAGGAGCGACCATGAAAAAACAATCTATTATTAGAGCCGTTTTCATCAGCGTTTTGCTGGGTGGGTTGCCGGCTGCAACATGGGCCTTCAGCGGCCCTTTCGCCTCGCTGGTGACGGTAGAGCCCGGTGTGCAAATTGATGTTGATGTGCGCGTGCCCGCTACAGGCACGCCGCCTGCGACCGGTTGGCCGGTGATATTCTTTGCGCACGGTTCGGGTGGCGATAAGACATCTTTCTCACAGCTGGCCGGAGAGTACGCGGATGACGGCTATGTCACTTTAAGCTATACCAATCGCCCAGAAGAGGATCGTAGCCCTCAAATTTTCGCCAGCGATATTGTTGCATTGAAAGCCTGGTTGTTAAATGATTTTGAAGCAGAGCTGGGTGTTACGGCGCCCACTGACAGTAATAAGTTCGGCATGGCGGGCAACTCATTGGGGGGTTACACCACTTGGTCAGGAATTTTGCTGTCTAACGCTTTTGCTGCTGCGGTCCCTTACAATTTTGCTTATCATCATTATGTTGATTACTTAGAGAGCCAAGGCAGTATTGCGCGCGCAAAAGGTCAATTGGTTATTCCTTTGGTGGGCGGTGAATATCCCGCTGCAGCCGTTGATGCTGCCGTTGAGGCCGTATTCAATCCGATTATCGCCAATTTTCCTAATGTCACTATCCCAGTGCAAAATCACGTTGCCATGCTTGACTCGCTCTGGTTGGGTACGCATGCGCTAACCGACTACCTTCAGCTCACCTCAGCGTCGGGGCGCATGATTTACATAGGCACCGGCGGCCACGGTACAGCCAGAAACGACGAAGAATATAGGGGCGAGCTGCGCAGCGATTGGTTTGATCACTACCTTAAGGGCGTTGCTAATGGTATTGATACGACCGATGCGATTCAAATATCGCTGCTGGGCACCAACGAAAAAGTGTCCTACCCCAGCTGGCCGCCTGCGGGCCAGGTAAGTAGCACACTGTATTTGGGTGAGGGGGGGCGGCTCAACACGCTCACCCCATCGGCGAGTTCTGCGTTTGATAGCTATATCAATGACCCCGGCTCACTGACATGGGCCAACTTGCCTAATTTTAATGCGAATACTTTTCGTAGCCAAATGAATCGAGACGTACTGACTTACGAGACCCTGGCTTTGCAAGAAGACGCTTTAATTGTTGGCGAGCCCAGCGCTACGCTTTATGTTGAGGGTACCGCGAGTCGTTATCAGGTGAATGTGCATCTGTTTGATGTCTCCCCGGCGGGTGAGCCCATTTTATTGGCAGTGGGTACTGCAACCACCGATGCTTCTCCTGCGGAGCTAACAATTCCTTTGAGTGTTACAGGGCGGCGTGTGCCAGCAGGCCATAGTATTCGGCTGGAAATTACCAATCGAGACGACCAAGATATTGACCCTACTAACGGCCATACGCCTGAATTAGATGAGCTTAGATATATGCCGTTTGTAGAATATAGCGAGAATAGAGTTTTTTTTGATACTGCGCGCCCGTCGTCGATAGCGATTCCGTTAATTAATGCCAGCGGCTTTAGCTTTTCTTCGTATCAAGTGCCAACTTTAGGCGGCATGGGCTTCTTCGCTTTGATGTTGTCGATGTTGAGCATCGGTGCGGCTAGGTTGAGGAAGAAGTAAAAGTGGATAGATGACGGTATAAGTGGCTTCACTATGCCCTTTGTAGAATACAGCGAGAATAGGGTGTTTTTTGACGCTGTGCGTCCATCTTCTATTACGATTCCGCTGATCGACGCCGCTGCATTGAGTTTTTCTGTACATCAGGCTCCAGTCATGAATAGCCTAGGCTTGTTGACACTGGGTCTGCTGATGCTATGCTTGAACCTTATAAGGCTCGCAAAAAATAGATTAAATAAATAAATCAATCAAGGCGAGTAAATGAAAAAGCCCCAGAACTTTCGCTCTAGAATAACTCGGCGTGGTGTTTTGAAAGGTGCCGCTGTGATCGGTCTTAGCCTTAAGGCTGGCATTCGAAGTGGGAAAGTAAAAGCTTCTGTCCTTAACCCGATCCAGATCGAAAACGCCAAGCCGGGTACGACTGATTGGCTTCTCACCAATACGCTAACCGACCCAGAGATTGTCTTTGAAAACCTAACTAGCGGGCGCAGTTCGACCATTGAAGGTTACTGTTCGGCTACCAGCGTGCGAGCGGGTGAGTCGCTACAAATTATGGTGAGTGCGAATCCTGCCTCTGCCTTTGATCTTGATATCTATCGCACGGGTTATTACGGTGGAACGGGGGGGCGGTTGGTCCGCAGCTATCAGGGACTCTCGAGCACACCACAACCAGACCCACCCATTGGAGAGAATTTTCTGCGCGAATGCCAATGGGCGCCGGCGGTGACGTTCGATATTCCCCAGGATTGGCTGAGTGGTGTTTACCTAGGTAAATTAACGGCGTTAACCAGCGGGATACAAAGCTACGTCATTTTCATCGTTAGGGACGACCGTGCTTGCGACTTACTCTTCCAATGTAGTGAGCTGACCTGGAATGCTTACAATCGTTGGCCGACCAACTATAGTATGTACACACGTCATACAGAGAACTGGTCGAATACCGCAGCGCCAAGTGGAACTGTCAGCTTTAACCGTCCTTATGCACTTCTCACCCATCCTGTGAACCCTATCGATCACTCCGTTGGGGCTGGAGAATTTTTACCGTGGGAATTTCCTTTGTCTTATTGGCTGGAGCAGCAGGGCTATGACCTATCTTATATTTCCAATATCGATACCCATGCCGATCGCAATGGCCTGTTACGCACTAAAGGCTTTATCTCTGTGGGTCATGATGAGTATTGGACTGAGGCTATGTTCGATAATGTTCTCAACGCTCGCGATGCAGGTGTTAGCCTAGCGTTTTTATGTGGCAACTCGGCGATTTGCAAGGTGCCGCTGTTAGCATCTACAAACGGACAAGCCAATCGTGCCGCCCGCCGAGAAGGCTGGTTTGTTCCGCAAGCAGATGGCCAAGTGGTACCGCCCGGACTCATTAATGAAGCCGGGTTTGAACCCAGCATCGGCCCCGATGGTGCGCTCCTGCTCGGTGCACGGCATCCTATCGGTCAGGGTGAAGCAGGCTTGGGTCAGGGCGCTGGCGATTGGACTTGTACGGCGCCAGGGCATTGGCTATTCGATGGTACGGGTATGCAAGCGGGTGATTCCATCGAAGGTCTCATCGGTTGGGAGTATCACGGTGAGCCCTTGTTGAGCCTACCCGGTATGCAGATCGTTGCAGAGGGTCCGGCGTTCAAAGACAATGGCGTGCAGAATGGCACCTACACCGCCACAATTTACGATGGCCCCTATAATAATATTGTCTTTAATGCGGCAACCATTTGGTGGGCCAACGGTTTGTCTAGTCCACCAGGACATTTAAACCCTTCTCGACATGGCATCGCTCAGCAAGGCCCAGACCCGCGCGCACAGCAAATAAGTAAGAACTTGTTTGATCGAATTGTCAGAGAAAAACCGCTGGACGTTCCCGTTACAGGCCTCATCGGTCTTGGCGTTCTGGCTGTCGCACTAATTAGTAGCGGTGCTGCTAATATTCGTCGAGCGGTCAAGAGCGGTAAGTGAAATATAAGCATGAAAAATCCGCAGGACTAATAAAAACGCCCCAGCGATGGGGCGGCATAGGCTTGTTAGCGGTAGGTCTGTCGATACTGGGCTTAGGTTAGGATCGGGATTGCTCTATGCGCCGTTATATTATTTTAATGCTACTGACATTGGTGCTGTTGCCAATGAGTTTGGTATACGGTGAGTCTGAACCTCCATCGATGCCATTGTTTAATGCGGCTCCAGTTGGTGACGATGGGCGCTTTACTAATTTAGCCGGTGATCTTACTCACGGAAGCTTGGGTGTTCGCGTACCTTTTATATTGCGACGCATGGGTACCTATTTTCGCGGCGGGGCTGGCGCACCTTTGCGGGTGTCTAACGACGGCGCTTTTTTGCGCGAAAATGCTCGGCACAGCAAACCCACAGTAACGTGGATTGGTCATGCTACATTACTGGTTCAAATGGAGCACACTACTTTTTTAACTGACCCCACGTGGTCTAATCGCCCCAGCCCTGTGCCACTCATCGGCCCTGGTCGGTTCGTTAAGCCGGGGCTTACCATAGACGATTTGCCGCCCATTGACTTCGTCCTGATCTCTCATAATCATTATGATCACCTCGACCTGCCTACGCTGCGATTACTGATTGCGCGTAATGCCAGCACACTATTTTTTGTGCCCATGGGCAATGCTGCTTTGCTGCGTAAGCACGGTATTACTAATGTACAGGAGCTGAACTGGGGGCAAACGGCTGTTTACAAAGGTGCAACGATTCATGCACTCCCGTCGCAGCATTGGAGCAAGCGGAGTCTTGGCGATGCTCACAAAGCATTATGGGCATCGTGGGCTGTTATTGGCGAAGAGCGACGCTTTTATTTTGCGGGTGACACCGGCTATTTTTCGGGCTTTGAAGAAATTGGGCGCAAGCTCGGGCCCTTTGATTTGGCTGCGGTACCTATAGGTGCCTATGAGCCGCGGGCGATGATGCGTGAGTCACATATGAATCCTGAAGAGGCGGTTCGTGCTGCAGCCGATTTACAAGCCAGCACGGCGCTAGGTATACACTTTGGCACCTTCGATCTCTCCGACGAACCACTGGACGAGCCGCCACGACGTTTTCGCAATGCCGCAGCGAACTCAGTGTTCGGCGATACAGAAGCATGGCTATTAAATATTGGCGAGACCCGTGAGTTCTAAGTTGTTTTGCGGCTAAGCATTGTTGTTATAAATCTATTTAACACTGCACCAAAACTTGATGCGCCAGGCCGGCCTCGCGGTGTTGGTGAATATCGTGGTAATCGTTGCTGTTAAGCATGTCAACGAACGCCGTAACTGATGGGTATTTAACGATAACTATCAGGTCCCACTGCAACTCACCATCGCCTATAACCAGTGTGTTGGCATCACTGCCAAACAAAAATTCGCCGCCTAACGCGGTAACCATTTCGGCAACTTTGGCCCCATAGCGCATATAGGCCTCTTTACCTGAAAGCGCTGCGTCGCTGCCATCGGCATACTCGGCGAACTTTCTAAACTTTAACAAATTAAGCATATTTATCGGGCCGCCTTTGTCGTTTTTGATTAGAGCCGCCATTTGTTCATCACGTGGGGTAATTGCCATGTTGCGGTCCTGCTGATTCATTTAAGGTGAAACGAGTGAGTTTATAGGCTTCGGCTGTCGTATGAGTTTTTCATAGCATGTGGCGCTGCCGTACTTGTTGAAATGCTATACATGAGGGGTTGCCATGCGAGAAGCGTCGCTATTGGTTCTTTAGTGGTTTTTCGATCTGTGTATTTTAATATATTTCTTGTTGTTATGGTTACACCAAAAATGCGCGGGGCTTTGCACGAAAGCCTAGCTGCCCCACACTTTACTGAGCGGGCGCTAAAGATAACATTTATTGCGTAGGCCAAACTCCAGCATGGAGGGAATAAACGTGCCAATAAGGAGGGGCGCTGCTGGCGAGCAGGGCATAGTTGCGGGCGGCACTTAAAACTTGCCAACGCAATTTAGAAACAGGTGTTTGATTCTGCCCCTTTTAGGTAGGCCGTATTTTTTTTCTTGCGGGTGTTAATGTCTAAAACGTACCAAAGATAGCATCGAGAAAAAACGCCGTTGAGTATCAGCATCGTTGATACAGTAAAAATAAACCACTCGATGCCATTGAGATGGGGCTGCAGCATGAACCAACCAGCTAGGCTCACACCAATGATCAGACGCAATACTCTTTCAACGTTGCCTATATTTGTTTCAATCATACCGAATCTCCAATTAAAGCTTTTTTACGGAATGCCCATAAATTTAGATCATTAGCGGGCGAAGGCGTGAGTTGTTTTTGTCAGAGATACGGAATTATTAGGTAGTTAATGTTGGCGTCAGACGTTTAAGGTTAGGCCACAAGCATAAAAAAAGGCTACCGAAGTAGCCTTTTTACGGAGCATTGATGTCGCTCAGTGTTTTCGTTTTATGCCAACCATGCCAACCAGCGCTGAGGCGAAAAGCCAAGCCGCAGCGGGTAGCGGAACGACGGTTTGTGAGACCACACCCGTGATACCAACATTGAAGCACAAGAGGCGCCGTTTAATTTTTTTTAAGCAGTGAGGGCCATAGTGTGCAGCCCCCATCTGCGCTGCGCTCGCGTGGCAGCATGAGGGATTTCCGTGTAGCGCTAGCCCCTTTATTTATCATACGCTTACCTTTTTTATGTCGCGAAGATCGGGCGAGTGGGATTGTGCTTACTCGGGTAGCACTGATGAATGATGCTCGACAATCATCCACCGCTGTCCATTCCAACGATAGACGAAGGTGAACCTTGCTTGTACGGATGAATGGTCGCTAAAAGAGAACGTATAGATGCCCGAGTTAATGGCAATTTCTTCAAAGATCCGAATATTGGCCTCATCAATTTTCCCTTGCGGGCCTTTCGCGAGAAAATGCACAAAGTAATCTTCAATTTCATCGTGATTGTGGCGCACCTTGTTAGATACAGTCGGTAATAAGATCGCGGTAGTTTCGTAAAGAGCCGCCACATTTTTTGGGTTGCCAGTTTGCAGTGCGTTGTTCCACTCATCAAATAATGCATTGATATTTTCTTTGCTCATTTTCGGTATCCTAGTTTAAAAAAATTACTCATACCGCTATTCTCTCAACTTTGCAGCTGGGAAGAAAGTCTCAGTAGTGGTTTAAGACGGTGGTCTTGCCGGCGCCTTGAAAGCCGGAAAGGGCCGTTACAGGTAGTTGATTCAAAAAGCAGATTTTCCAGATATGTGAAGATGAAGTAGGCGAGTAATGATGTGGCATAACCTATCGTCATTGGGCGCTAGTTGCTCTTGCCTGCAAGATGCTTTGGCAGAACTCGACCACTGGCTTCAATGGCTGACTTGAATAGTCAATGAAGTGTCATGGTAATACTCGTGTCGCGGCGACTTTTAATTATGCGTCGGTTAGAAAAAAATTGTATAAACTAGTGATCCGGGTGAATTAAGTGGCGTAAGTAAGATCATACGCCCCTTAGCAACTAATAAGGTTCCAGTAAGTTGCCAGCGTCCAATCGGGTGAAGGGCTTGATACAGTCATTAAGGCAGTGTCGCGCTACAATAATCAAAATAATCGCTGAGTGTATGTGCTATGAATAATATTAAATGTGCTCTTTGTGTGACCGTGTTTTGGGTTCTTTCCATCGATGTGGCCGTTGCTCGCCCATCTATTCTCTCAGCCTGGCAGGCAACGTACCCGAGCTCCGATTCGGACTTGGTTAACTGTCAGCTTTGTCACCAGAATACATCAGGCGGTAACCCGTGGAATGCTTATGGCTGGAATATACGACAGGGCATACAAAACAGTGGTTTAGCAGCTAGCGCAGCTATCGCTGCTGTTGAAGCGATTAACTCGGACGCAAGCGTCGTGTCTGCGAGCAATAATCTTGAGGAAATAGTTGCCAGTACGCAGCCTGGATGGACGGCAGGGGCTGCCAATACCATTTACTTTAAAGACGGTTCTACACTGACCAGTCAAACGGCGCCTTCGCTGGTAACCGCCCTCGATCCTCCAGAGACTGCCACCGTTCCCATTTCATCGGCGTGGCTTGCCTTGCTGGGGTTGAGCCTGGCGTGGGTTGGCATGTTCAGGCGATTAAACCGCTGTATTAAATAGCTTGGTATGACTATTCGGTTTTTGGTGGGCAGCGCTTTTAATGCCTGTCAGTAAAACACGGGTAAAACGCGGGCAAAAAAAAAGCCCTAATGCCTACTTAAGGCTTATTAGGGCTTTTTTGTTTGGTGGAGACGGCGGGAGTTGAACCCGCGTCCGTCAGTCCTCTGCCATCGGCTCTACATGCTTAGCACCATCTATTAATTTAATTTCTCTCGACCCAATGGCCAGGGTGATGAGAAACGAGCCCAGTAAAAGTTTTGCCCGTTGGCCCTGAACATACCGCCAGACTAGCTTGTTCTGTATGACAGTCGCTTCCCGTTTACAAGCATCCGGTGGCAACTGCTAGCAGGTATTAGGCTGCTAGAGCGTAGTTTTCGTCGTTGGCAACTATAAAGTTACAGCGATTGTTTAACGAGAGTCACTACCCTCTCGGCATGCACCTTTGGTTTTGTAACCGGCGTCGAATCCGGATCGTCCCCAAATTAAGTACCTTTTAAGTATACGCTATTCTCTGTACTTAAAAGATAAATTACTTACTAAACCCCGGCCTTGTAAAGCTTAGACGGCAACCTACAGCCTAGGCGGCGACGGCTTTCATAAAAAATGTGACGCAGCGCTGAATATGTTGGTCGATATCATCATCGGTGCAGTACGGCAAACCTAACAGGCGGCGCTGTAGCTCTTGCCCGCGAATTAAGGACAGAAAATGTTTGGCTGCCGCCTTTGTATCGGCCGCGGCAATACTAATTTCGCCCGCTAACGCTTTGACCTCAAAATAGCTACTTAGTTGCTCGGTAAGCCACTGTGGCCCGGCTTCCCAAAATAACTTAGAGACCGTGGGGTACTGATCGCTGCCGCTGATGCAGATTTTGTTGAGTTGCAGCGATTCATCACTGAGTACCAGTTCGGCTATTCGGTTGCCAACGGCGAGTAGTACTTCTTCAAAGCTTTTGTTGGGGTCAAAAAGATTTTCGGTAAGCTCATGCCTTTGACAGGCTTCTTCAATGGCGGCGGTGAAGAGCGCTTCTTTACTGCCAAAGTGGCTATACAGCGTTTGTTTGGCCACACCGGCATGCAGCGCAATTTGGCTCATGCTGGTATTTTCAAAGCCAAGCTTAAGAAACAGTTGGCCGGCGCGCTCAATAATAGTGGCGCGTTTGTCGCTGTTTGATTTTTTTTCTTTATCTTTCATGGGGTTAATTTTTTCTAAGCAGGAGTCGGCAGGGCGACACGAAAGCCATGTGTGACCTTGGGTCAGCTCTCCTAATAGTAAACCTTATAGAATAGACGGTCTAGTCTGATGTGGTGCTGAGGCAGCTAGAGGCGTTGGATGGCTGTGTTAGGGGCTCGCTTGGCGAGTAGGCGAGCTGTTATAACAAACTGAAGAGGCGCGCAATGAGGCGCAGACTGGGCGTCCTAATCGTTGTGCTGGCGTACTACCCGCTGTTTTTGTCGATTCCAGTCGCGGTCTTTTTCGGTAGCGCGCTTGTCATAATCCTTTTTACCCTTGGCAATACCAATTTCGCATTTCACTAAGTGCTTTTTCCAATACAGCGACAGTGCCACGCAGGTGTAGCCCTCCTGCTGAGTGGCCTCAAATAGCTTGCCCAGTTCGCGCTGGTTGAGCAGCAATTTGCGGGTGCGAGTGGGGTCGGCAATCACATGGGTGCTGGCTGATTTGAGTGGCTCCATGTGTGAGCCTAATAGCCATGCTTCGCCATCTTTGAGCAGCACATAGCTGTCGACCAGCTGGCACTTACCCGCTCTAATGCTTTTGAGTTCCCAGCCCATTAACATCATGCCGGCTTCAAATTTGTCGGTGATATGATAATCATGCCGCGCTTTTTTATTCTTCGCGATCACATTGGTATC